>Ga0326727_10000314_pt1 | contig 205033 bp, 167 predicted proteins | sample MB2enrmetagenome_FD_207643 | JGI IMG/M metagenome (GOLD analysis project Ga0326727, IMG submission 207643) | Lab enriched peat soil microbial communities from McLean, Ithaca, NY, United States - MB29MY | ecosystem: Environmental > Terrestrial > Soil > Wetlands > Peat | place: USA: New York... | reverse complement strand
CTTAGCTCTCCAATCCACCGCCACCTCCATCCTGGGCACAGCCCAAGACAGAGTAGTCGGCCCGCCGTTCCAGGTGGGGCCAAATCAGACGATCAAAAGGGGCCAATTCAGAGTATCGAAATCAGTCCTTCCAACACAGCTTACGGAAAAGGCATTTTTCACAAGCCTCCGGGTATTCCGCCACGGGGTAATCAAACGGATCGAGCGCCTTCACTTCGTTTTCGCCCGCCGCCAAGCTCATCTCTACGGACGACTCGACAATACGGCTCTCCACAGAGTCGACATCTTGCCCCGTAAGTCTGTACGGGCGAACGACATTGGTCAGCAATTGCACTTCAATCAATCTAATGTTTTCTGGCGCATAGAGTGACTGTGTCACGGGGAAGTCTTGATGCGGCTTACAGCGCGCGAGTGCCACCGCGTACGTCGCAAGTTGCAGTCGGTAATCCCTGTCCCCGAAACTGTGCACTTTCCAATCTATGATCAATGGCGGCTCGTTCGGAAAAAACGCAATCAAGTCTGGAACCGCCCTCGCTTTCGATTGAAAGACTGAGAAGGTCAGACTCCGCTGCTTGAAGACCTTCTCGGCACGTCGAAGATCATCGAGCAGCTCCGTCATGTTTAGTAAATTACGGACTGCTTGCTGGACCTCCTCCCACGCGTGCGCCAGCTCTTCAGGACTGACACCGTTTCCATACTCGACAGCGTAAAAGGCCGCAAATGCTTCACCGCCTTTGGTCTCGGACATACCCGCCTCCCTGATACGGTTCAAGAGGGCGAACTCACTCTGCTTGCGATGAATGAGGAGTGCATATTCCAGAACCCTATCCGGGTTTAGCGCCCATGGGTTTCGGAGCTCCGGAACAATGCGTTCACTTATGACGCGATCGACAATCTTCCCTCGCCATCCCCAAATTGTCTGAAGTTTAGAAAGGATGTACGCTTCGCGCTGTAGAGGATTCTTCGTCGCATTGGCGTTTGCCACGTGTGTTTTGTAGAACCACGCACGCTGACATTTGTCAAAGAGACGAGCGTTGGAGAACGACCACATCACCTTTTCTGCCCTCGCTTTCGGCGACGCGCACGCAGAAACTCCAGGTATTCGACCAGCGCATTTTCCTCTTCCTGCGTGACATTTCCTACCCGGGCGGTAAGTCCCGTCTGGTACGCGGTGTTAGCATCTGCACCTGGTAGAGGATATCCAGCAAGACTAAGCAATGCAGCGTAAGACGTGTTGTATAGCTCACTAAGCTTGTGAAGGATGATCGGAGATGGCTGCTTAATCTTGTCTCCTTCCACTTGGCTTAGGTATGCATTCGAGATGCCGGTGGAATTCTCGACGGCGCGGAGGCTCAGCCCTTTGGATTCACGAACGGCCTTTATGAATTGACCGAGAGTTTGATTGCTCATGTGCTACTTATACAGCGCACTGCAAAGAATGTCAAGCACTTTTTTTGTAGGGAACGGCAGCGCTGGAAAAAGTTGAGATCAAGCGCCACTCATGGTCTGAGGCTGTTTGAAAAGCGGCATTGCTGCCGCGTGCGGCAAGACAGGTGGAAATCAGGGTTACGCCCGTGCCGCGTTAGTTGAACCTCCCGCCTCACTTGGACGTATTACGGCCTAACCGCCGAGATGCGCGGGGCCGGGCTGGCCATTGGTAGGTTGCGTTAAGGCAGTTTCGCGCCCATGGCACGGTGAGTGTCCCCTCCAACCCGCCGGACGAGTCCCGCACATTGGCATGCTGGCGGGTAGGTACAGCAGGGTAGCGCACACTCGCGCTTTTCAGCGAGTCTGCGGCCTTTCTTCGGGCGCACATTCCCGGCGCAGGCGGGACGTGGCGGAGGATTATACGCGGCAACCCGGGCGGACGAACCGCAAGGAGACGAGCCGCTTGCCGACTATTCATCCAGGTGCCAGCGAATGATAGTTTCCAAGTGGCGGACCACACGCGAACTAGCGGGACTCTGAATTGTGTTGACAAATAGTCCACTTTTCACTACTCTACCGTGGTCGGGCGGTAGGTTACGTTGACCCGAAAACAAATCCTGCCCGATGTAAGACAATCTTGTTAGCGGGGAGGATAGGAGCCATGAACAACATCGTTCTGGTCCACGGTGGCTTTGTGGACGGCGCTGGCTGGGAGGGCGTCTACAAAATCCTGAAACGAGACGGCTACAGTGTCAGCATTGTCCAGAATCCTACAATATCATTGCAGGACGACGTAGCAGTTACCAAGCGAGCTCTTGCAGCGCAGGACGGACCTGCAATTCTAGTCGGCCACTCCTATGGAGGAGCCGTGATCACTGAAGCCGGAAACGATCCAAAGGTCGCGGGGCTCGTGTACATAACCGCGTTCGCTCCGGACAAGGGCGAGTCCGTGGCCTCCCTTATTAAGGACCCACCGCCGGGCACCCCCGTACCTCCGATACTGCCGCCCCAGGAGGGCTACTTATTTCTCGACAAAGCGAAGTTTCCCTCTTCCTTCGCGGCCGACGTGGACGCAGAAAAAGCCGCGTTCATGGCCGACTCCCAAGTCCCGTGGGGCCTGGCTGCTCTCAGTGGGACAATCAGCGAACCGGCGTGGCGAGCCAAACCTAGCTGGTACCTGATCGCCACGGACGACAAGATGATCCCACCTGATGCCCAACGTTTCATGTCCAAGCGGGCGGGCTCCACGGTCGTTGAGGCGAAGGGAAGCCATGCCATCTACGTCTCGCAACCCGGTGCTGTCGCAGATCTCATTGAACAGGCAGCGAAGAAAGCGAAGGGCGCTGCGGCCTAGTAGCTCCGCGGGGATTAGCCGTTCGATGCGAGAGGGCTGCCCAAGTATGCCCAAGCAGCGAAAGCACTACTTGGCTCCTTCTAACAGGCGATAGCACTCAAGACTGTGCATGCGAGTCCGCGGGTGGCGCAGACATCGCCCTTAATGTCTGCGCCACGGTCATCGCCTCGCTGTCTCGCGCGCCGGGTGTTCACGAAAACGGAATCAACCGGATGTCTAGCGCTGTGGGCCGCAGGGCTAAAAGCGCGAGGTCTATGCTTTCGACTTTAGTGTTGCGACTTCCTCTCTCTCCGCCAACGCCCCAACATAGGCCACCACGGTGTGCGGTTGCGGGCCCACAGGTCACGCCCGGCTGCGAAGATGATGCGGTAGTGCTGGCGACCGTCGCGAGCCGCCTGGGGAGGGGTAAGCAAACAGCGCGCAAGGGTGCGGGGCTCAAAGCGGACAAAATGTCTCTGCGGGCCGCCCCCCCAAACTGCCTCACTCCGGCCAGAACGACCTATCCCGGAATTCCCGAAGCCTACTCAACAGGAGCCGCTCCGCACCGCGTACCTCGGGACCGCTCATCGCTTCCTCCCGCCCATGAGGCACAAACCTAACCCGGACCTGCGCATTCCAGGCTCGCGGTTGCTATCAGGTGATTCCCTCCCCCGTGTAGCATTGGAGTTCCGCCTTGCGCCCGCGCGCAGCGCGGTCCGGAACCGTCCTTTGTTGTTACCATATGGAGTTTGCGCGCGCCGGCGATCCCAGACCCGCTCAATCACTCTGCCAGCCGGTTGACTCCGTCGAAGGCCGCAATCTTATAACCTTCGGCTAGGGTAGGATAGTTAAAAACGGTGCGGATGAAATAATCGATCTTCTCCCCAAACGTTAACACCGCCTGGCCGATGTGCACAAGTTCGCTGGCGTTTTCTCCGATGATGTGCACGCCAAGAAGCTCGCGCGACTCGCGATGGAAGAGCAGCTTTAGCATTCCAATGTCGTCGCCGAGAGTTTATGCAAACGCCGCCCAAGACTGCCCTGCGCTCAACCACGGCCGCTTTCTTGCCCAACTTCGCGGCTTGGATGGCAGCGCGCTGCCCCGCCGGACCGGAGCCAATCACCAACAAATCATACTCAAAGGAAGCCATATATTAACCTTTAGATGCTTTAGACCCGCCTGAAGTATCTCGGTCGAGCTTCCGAAATCACTCCTAGCAGTCTTCGGCTGCACGTGCGCAACATGACAGCCGGCTTCAACTTCCCAATCTTGGGTGGACGTCATTCGACAGACCATGCGAATATAACCTGTAAGCCAATTAGAGGATTTTGGGGCGGGGCAAGTAGAGCTTCGCCTGAGACGACGGAGGCTCAACATGCAAAATCAAACCGGCGATCAATGGTTGCAACTGCGGGCTGGAATCTCAGTGTTGGGCTGCATGATTGCGCTGTGTTGGTTCTCTGCAAAGAATTGCCTGGCGTGGCCTGAGCAGGGGAATCAGCCCAACGCTTTGCGCCAAATCAGCAGCTCGGTCGAGGAACTGGTGAAACGAGTCTCGCCGAGTGTGGTCCAGGTGCGGGTGACGGGATTCGGGGCGACCGAGGAAAGCGAAAACAGCGAGACCGCTCTAGTGATGGGGAGGTTTCGCACCATAGGTTCCGGCGTTATCGTCGACCCGGAAGGATATATTTTGACTAATGCTCATGTCCTTAAAGGCGCCCAACGGGTCCAGGTCCTCTTGCCTTCCCCGCTGGCCGGGGAGTTTCCTAACCTTTCCACCCTCGGCTCCCAAGGCCGCACCTTGGATGCGCGCATCGTTGGACAATCCACGGAAATCGACCTTGCCGTGCTCAAAATCGAAGCAAAGGACCTCCCGGCCCTCCCGATCGGCAAGTACAGTGATCTTCGGCAAGGTGAGATGGTCCTGGCATTCGGCAGCCCCGGAGGCCTCCAGAATTCCGTGACGATGGGTGTGGTAAGCGCCGTGGCTCGACAACCCGACCCCGATAACCCGATGGTCTATATCCAGACCGACGCTCCCATTAACCCCGGAAACAGCGGGGGGCCGCTTGTCAACGTCGACGGGGAGGTGGTCGGTATCAACACCTTCATCCTGACCCAGTCGGGTGGAAACGAAGGCTTGGGGTTCGCTATTCCAAGCGGCGTTGTTGCCGTTGCTTACCCCCAACTCCGCAAGTTCGGCCACTTGCACCGGGGCGAAATCGGCATTCGTGTCCAAACCATAACTCCCAGCTTGGCAACAGGGCTAGGCCTTCCAATGGACCAAGGTGTGATCGTCTCGGACGTCGTGCCCGGCAGCCCGGCAGAACAAGCAGGGCTCAAGATTCAGGACATCATCTTGAGCATGAACGACAAACCGGTTGGCAGTCTTCCAATATTCGGCATGTACATGCTTATGTTGCACAAGGGCGATCTGGCGAAAATTCGCTTTCTCCGGGGCTCTGAGAAAATGCAAGTAGAGGTTCCCGTAGCCCAGCATCCGCACAACGTCGACCTCCTGGCCGGGCTCGTCGATCCCGAGAAAAGCTTGGTCAGCAAGCTGGGCATTCTCGGCATTGAGGTCAACGAGAGAATCTCGCAGATGCTGCCCAGCCTCAGGGAAGCCTCGGGGGTGATCGTCGCCGCCAGAGTAGCCAGATTGGGCGGGGAGGAAAACTCCCTGGCGGTCGGAGATATAATTCATGCGCTCAATGGAATGACCGTCATCAGCCTGGATTTTCTGCGTTCAAAATTAGACGCTATTAAGCCTGACAGCCCTATTGTCCTGCAAATCGAGCGGGAAGGAATCATGATGTACGCTACCCTGCGGTTGGATTGAAGGCGAACTTCGGAACGGGATGCTGAAATACGGTGGCGAGGGTTGTCGCTCCCTTCCTGAGGACCCCTGCTGCATCCTCTCTAGTTCACTGCGCATCTAATGGCAATGTCAACTATCGAGAAAGGCTTGGGCAAGATAGCCGCGCAGTCTGGCGCGTGGACGGTTGGGGTTTCACACTGAAACAACTTGATTCCCGTCAAGTTTTATGGCTTTTTGACATGTTGGCTGTTACAAGGGCTCCTTCACAACTCGATTACGAAAGCATGAAGCGAACCGGGGTGCGCTGCCGGGGCGTGCTCGTAGCTAGCATCATGTTCCTGCTGGTTGGAGTAACTGCTCTCTCCACCGCCACGAGGCAGCCATGCCTTCGAACCTGCACCGGGCCGTGGCACACTTACAAAGCCAGCCACATGGCCGAATCGGGGCAGCACGGGAGTGCTGCCACCGAGGCGGCTGAACCCGCTGAGGATGTTGTGGCGGAAACCGAAGCCTCACGCCCCCTTTATTTTCCGGATGGGGAAACCCTCCCTACTGCTCTTCTTTTAACCTTCCAGAGAAATCACTTCCGATCACCACCCGAATTGCAGTAGAACTCGTGTGTTTTTCGGCCTGACGGCGTAATTCATTCGGTGAGCCTTCCAGCGAATGGGGCTCATTTTCTCATAACATCAACACAAGGGCATCCGACCGTCAAGACAGGAGGTAGAAGGCTTGCACACTCCCCTATCGTCCGACCAGATCGACCAGCTTCGCTCCTTTAATACATGCGTAATCTCCGACGCCATCGAGACCTTTGGTGTCAGGCTGCGAAACGAAGGTTTTGCCACTGCGGGCTTCCGTTGTCTCTTCAAAAGCTTCCCTCCCATGGTGGGCTACGCGGCGACCTGCAAGATTCGATCGGCTCATCCACCCATCGTGGGAAGCCGGTATGTTGAACGAACCGATTGGTGGAAGCACATCACGAGTATTCCGTCTCCGCGCATAGTCGTCATGCAGGACACGGACCCAGAGCCTGGGACAGGAGCCTTCCTGGGGGTTGTCCACGTCAACATCCTGAAGGCGTTGGGCTGCGTGGGGGCGGTAACGAATGGGGCGGCGCGCGAGCTGCCCGGCATCGAGGCGAGCGGCTTTCAGGTTTTTGCCGGGCGGCTCGCTATTTCTCGCGCCTATGTTCACATTGTCGAGTTCGGAGGTCAGGTGGAGGTGGGGGGGCTCAAGATTCAACCTGGCGATCTAATCCACGGGGACCGCCACGGCATTATCAACGTTCCCAAGGATCTGGCAACGCAACTTCCTGCGGTGGCGGCAAAGATTGCCGAGCAGAAGCAGCAAGTGATCGAGTTATCGCGAAAGCCCGGCGCTTCCTTCGAAGAGCTCGGACGAGCATTACGAGAGTCACTCGAATTCAATATGGATCACCCCGGTGATGGAGTAAATCAGTGGAAATAACCGCGCACAGCCGAAAAACATATGATGTGAAATTCCTGAAGTCGACTCCAATAATCGGTCTCTGCCTTCTGGTCATTTTGCTCGGTGCTCTTCCTTCCTGCCGAAGTGTGCGAGCCAAGGGGAACGCCCACGAGGCGGTGACGGTGGGCGTGACCAAGGTAAGTCGGAAATCGCTCCAGCGCTCAATCACGCTCTCCTCCGAGCTGGTGCCTTTTCAGGAGATTGACGTTTACGCCAAGGAGTCGGGTTACGTCCGGAAGCTTTACGTCGATTATGGCAGCCGAGTAAAGGAAGGCCAGCTTATGGCGGTCTTGGAGATTCCGGAGTTAGAGGCTCAGTTGCAAGAAGATGAAGCCGCCGTCAAGAACGCCATGGACGAGGTGTCTCGCGCTCAGCACCTATTGAAGCGCTATCAAGCGATGCACAGAGTTCTTGACCTCCAATACACCCGTTTGTACGGCGTCTCTCAGACAAGGCCCGGCCTCGTGGCCCAACAGGAAGTTGATGATGCACAGGGCAAAGACCTGGCGGCGGCCTCGGAGGTGGACGCGGCCGAGTCGGCGCTCGCCGCCGCGCAGAGCAGCCTTATAGTGAACCAATCAAAGCTCGCCCACGACCAAGCGCTGTTCGCTTACTCCCGCATCACGGCGCCCTTCTCCGGGGTAGTCACTCAGCGCTACGCCAATCTGGGCACCCTGATGCAAGCTGGCACCAGCTCGAGCACTCAAGCCATGCCGCTGGTCAGACTTTCCCAAGACGATCTATTTCGCTTGGTGATTCCGGTCCCTGAGTCTTCCGTGCGCTACATCCGCGTCGGTGACCCGGTGGACGTCATGGTGCCATCGCTCAACAGGCGTTTCCCAGGTAAGGTCACTCGGTTCTCCGTCGATGTGCGAGAGGACACGCGCACCATGCACACCGAGGTCGACGTCGCCAACCCCAACCGGCTTTTGATGCCGGGAATGTACGCGGAGGCCACGCTTACCCTGGAAGGGCGGGACAACGTTCTGGCCGTGCCTTTGGAGGCGGTGAACCACGTGGGCGATCAAACCTCGGTTTATGTCGTGAGCCCTGCCGGCAAGGTCGAGGTTCGAGTGGCAACGCTGGGCCTGCAAATCTCCACTGACGCGGAAGTTGTCTCGGGCGTCGGGGAAGGCGAATCGGTTATCGTAAGCGACCGCAGTGGGCTTAGCCCGGGCGAAGAAGTGCGTCCGCAAGCTGTCCAGATGCTGCAATTCCAAGGAGCAGGTCAGCAATAGTAAGCGATGATTGGCGTGACCGTTTAAAGGTGGAGGCATATGCCGCGATTTTCAATTCGCAATCCGTATTTCATTATTGTTTGTTGCCTGGCCTTGCTGGTCATCGGGGTAACGAGTCTGGCGCGCATGCCGGTGGACCTTTTCCCGCCCATCAATCTGCCCGAAGTCGTGGTGGCCACGTTTTATTCCGGCATGCCTCCCCAGGATATCGAAATCGACATCACCAACCCGCTGGAACGCTTCTTCACCCTGGCCAGCGGCATCGATCACATGGAATCGCGCTCCCTGCTGGGGGTGAGCATTATCAAGATTTACTTCCAGCCGGGAACCAGCGCCGACGCGGATGTGACGGAAATCTCGAACCTGGCGCTGGCGGACCTGAAGCGCTTGCCGCCCGGCACCTTGCCGCCCGTGGTGCTGAAGTTTGATGCCTCCAGCCTGCCGGTTTGCTTGGTGACGGTGAAGGGCCAGGGACTCACCGAAACCCAACTTCACGACTACGCCCAGTTTGCCATCCGCAACCAGATTGCGGTAGTGAAAGGCGCAGAGATTCCTCCCCCCTTTGGCGGCAAATACCGCCAGGCCATGGTGTACGTGGACCCCTACAAGCTCTTTTCCCGTCAGATGACTCCCATGGACGTGGTGGACGCGGTGAACCAATCCAACCTGATCCTGCCCGCCGGGGATGTAAAGATGGGCCCCTACGATTACTACGTCTATTCCAACAGCCTGGTGAACCAAGTGAAGGACTTGAACGATGTCCCGATCAAGACGGCGGGGACCTCGTGGGTCACGGTGGGAGACGTGGGGAACGCGGAAGATGCGAATCAAATTCAGTACAACGTGGTGCGGGTAGACGGCCAGAAATCGTGTTACATCCCCATCATGAAGCAAGGGGGCGATACCAATACGATTGAGGTGGTCAACGGGGTGCGGAACTTGATCGGCCACTTGTTTGACATCCCCAAACAACTGAAGGCCACCTTAGTGTTCGATCAATCCACCTTCGTCAAGGAAGCCATTAAGACTCTCCTTCATGAAGGCCTCCTTGGACTCGTTCTTACCAGCCTCATGATCCTCCTCTTTCTCGCGAGTTTTAGGGCGACAGCGGCGGTTTTCCTTTCAATTCCCCTTTCCGCCCTGGCCACGTTTGTTGTGCTGTATTTGATGGGCAGCACGGTGAACACGATGATTCTGGGTGGGCTGGCGCTGGCTTTTTCGCGGGTGATTGACAATTCCGTAATCTCGCTCGAGAACATCTACCGCCACCTGGAGATGGGCGCTTTGCCGCAAGCTGCCGCGGAGGCTGGAGGCAATGAGGTAAGCCTGGCGGTGTTGGCGGCAACCCTGACCACCGTGGTTGTCTTTTTCCCCGTCACCTTCCTCTACGGGGTTAGTAAATTCCTGTTTACAGCTCTGGCCTTGGCAGTCGTCATTTCCCTCTTTGCCTCCTATTTCGTTGCCATGACGGTGATTCCGCTGTTCTGCTCGCGGTTTTTGAAGCAGGCTCCGCACGCCGAAGGCCATGGGGTAGGGCCGAGCGGCGCTCGGCCGAGGGCCAGCGCCGCTGGCCCTTACAATGACCGGTCCTGGGGGGGAAAGTTCAACGCCGGGTTCAACCGGATGTTCAACAGGCTGCTGGATTTCTACGAGTACTGGGTGCGCCGGGCGTTGCCGCGCCCGGGGTTGACCGTCGCGGCTTTGGCGGGAGTGTTCTTGGTCAGCCTGGCCATCTACCCCTTTCTGGGCTTGGCCTTCTTCCCACGCACCGACGCCGGCCAGTTCACCATCAACCTCAAGGTGCCCACCGGTACGCGCATTGAAGTGACCAATGAGTACGTGGCCAAGGTGGAGAAGCTGATCCGGCAGACGGTGGATCCCCAGGACTTCAAGCTGGTGGTCTCCAACATTGGGGTGGTGCCGGATTTCTCCTCTCTCTACACCACCAACGCCGGGCCTTACACGGCCACCGTGCAGGTGCAGTTACAGGATGAGCACCGGCGCAGCAGTTTCGATTACATGCGGCAGGTGCAGGAGGGGATCAGCCAGCAGTACCCGGAGATTCGCACCTTCTTTTCCAGCGGCTCCATGGTGGACGCCATCTTGAACATGGGCATGCCGGCGCCCATCGACGTGCAAGTGAGCAGTGCGGAACTGGAGCAGAGCTACGGGATTGCGCAGGACTTGGCGCGGCGGATTGGGGGCTTGGGGGGAGTGGGGCAAGTTTATATTCCCCAGGACATGAACTATCCCGCCTTGCGCTTGGACGTGGACCGGGTGCATGCCGGGGAGTTGGGGCTGAGTCAGAAGGACGTGGTGGACAACGTCATCACGGCGCTCAATTCCAATTACATGATCGCCCCCAACTACTGGGTAGACCACAAGACTGGCAACGACTACTACCTCACCGTCCAGTACTTCGAGACCGGCCGCCCCGCCATCCATGACTTTATGGACCTCAAGAATATCCCCTTGCGGGCGTCCAACCTGACCGAACCCACCACCCTCGGCAGCGTCGTGAAACTGGACCAGATCCAGACCCCCACGGAGATAGATCACTACCAGATCCAAAGAATCACCGACGTCTACGTGACGCCGGCCGGAGAAGACCTAGGGAAGGTCACAGATGCCATCCGGGGCATTTTGGCTAAAACGAGTCTCCCCGCAAATGTGCGGGTGAACCTGCGTGGGATGGTGGAGGGTATGACCGCCTCATTCCGAAGTTTCGCCCTGGGGCTCTCGCTGTCAGTGGTCCTTTTATATCTCATTCTCGTGGCACAGTTCCGGTCTTTTAAGGACCCCCTTCTCATCATGTTGGCCATCCCCATGGGCTTTATCGGAGTGCTGGTAACTCTTCCCCTGACGGCCACAACCCTCAATGTGATGTCGTTGATGGGCGTCCTGATGCTGGTGGGCGTTGCTGCGTCCAACAGCATCTTGATTGTGGAGTTCGCCCACCGCCTGGAGGAACAGGGAAGGTCCGTTGAGGATGCCGTGATTACCTCCTGCCGGGTGCGCTTGCGCCCCATCCTGATGACTTCGCTGGCGACGATTATCGGCATGATGCCGATGGCCTTCAAGATGGGCACGGGAAGCGAGCAGTATGCCCCCTTGGCTCGCGCCATTATTGGCGGCCTTTTCTTCTCCGTCGTTCTGACGGTTTTCATTGTTCCCGCAGCTTATCTGCTTGTGTTCGGGCGGCGCCAGTCCGTCGGCGCCGTCATTGATTCGGGGGAAGAGAAATGATGTGGTCTGGAGCTTCAAATCCGCCCGGCGCGCCGGAGGACGCGATTAAACGGAACGGGGCCTTTCAAACCGTTGGCCCTGTGCCAAAAAGTGAGAACTGATGCCTAGGTTTTCGATCCGGAATCCTTACTTCATCATTGTGGTCTGTCTGGTGATCTTGGTCATCGGGCTGACCAGCCTGGCGCGCATGCCGGTGGACCTTTTCCCGCCCATCAATCTGCCCGAAGTCGTGGTGGCCACGTTTTATTCCGGCATGCCTCCCCAGGATATCGAAATCGACATCACCAACCCGCTGGAACGCTTCTTCACCCTGGCCAGCGGCATCGATCACATGGAATCGCGCTCCCTGCTGGGGGTGAGCATTATCAAGATTTACTTCCAGCCGGGGACCAGCGCGGACGCGGATGTGACGGAAATCTCGAACTTGGCGCTGGCGGACCTGAAGCGCTTGCCGCCCGGCACCTTGCCGCCCGTGGTGCTGAAGTTCGACGCCTCCAGCCTGCCGGTTTGCTTGGTGACGGTGAAGGGCCAGGGACTCACCGAAACGCAACTTCACGACTACGCCCAGTTTGCCATCCGCAACCAGATTGCGGTAGTGAAAGGCGCAGAGATTCCGCCCCCCTTTGGCGGCAAGTACCGGCAGGCCATGGTGTACGTGGACCCCTACAAGCTCTTTTCCCGTCAGATGACTCCCATGGACGTAGTGGACGCGGTGAACCAATCCAACCTGATCCTACCCGCCGGCGATGTGAAGATGGGCCCCTACGATTACTACGTCTATTCCAACAGCCTGGTGAACCAAGTGAAGGACTTGAACGATGTCCCGATCAAGACGGCGGGGACCTCGTGGGTTACGGTGGGAGACGTGGGGAAGGCCGAAGACGCCAATCAAATTCAGTACAACGTGGTGCGGGTAGACGGCCAGAAATCGTGTTACATCCCCATCATGAAGCAAGGGGGCGATACCAACACCATTGAGGTGGTCAACGGGGTGCGGAACTTGATCGGCCACTTGTTTGACATCCCCAAACAACTGAAGGCCACCTTAGTGTTCGATCAATCCGTGTACGTCAAGGAAGCGATCCACACGGTGCTGCACGAGGGCTTCCTCGGACTCCTTCTCACCAGCCTGATGATTCTCCTCTTTCTCGGCAGCTTTCGCGCCACCTCGGCGGTTCTTCTTTCCATTCCGCTATCCGCCCTCACCACATTTGTCGTGCTGTATTTGATGGGCAGCACGGTGAACACCATGATTCTGGGCGGCTTGGCGCTGGCTTTTTCGCGGGTGATTGACAATTCCGTAATCTCGCTCGAGAACATCTACCGCCATTTGGAGATGGGCGTCTTGCCCCGCATCGCTGCGGAAGTAGGAGGGGCGGAAGTGAATTTGGCCGTCCTCGCCGCGACCCTGGTGGACGTCGTGGACTTTCTCCCGGTGGTGTTTCTCTATGGTGTGAGCAGATTCCTTTTCTCCGCCCTGGCCTTGGCTTTCTGCCTTTCTCTCCTGGCGTCTTTTGTGGTGGCGATGACGGTGATTCCCCTTTTCTGCTCGCGTTTCCTCAAGCAGGTGCCGCACGCCGAAGGGCACGGACAGAAAGAAGGCGAGTACGAAGTTGAGCCGACAACGCCGACCGGCCGTTCCTGGTGGGACAGGCTTAATGCCGGGTTCAACCGGATGTTCAACAGGCTGCTGGATTTCTACGAGTACTGGGTGCGCCGGGCGTTGCTGCGCCCGGGGTTGACCGTCGCGGCTTTGGCGGGAGTGTTCTTGGTCAGCCTGGCCATCTACCCCTTTCTGGGCTTGGCCTTCTTCCCACGCACCGACGCCGGCCAGTTCACCATCAACCTCAAGGTGCCCACCGGTACGCGCATTGAAGTGACCAATGAGTACGTGGCCAAGGTGGAGAAGCTGATCCGGCAGACGGTGGATCCCCAGGACTTCAAGCTGGTGGTCTCCAACATTGGGGTGGTGCCGGATTTCTCCTCTCTCTACACCACCAACGCCGGGCCTTACACGGCCACCGTGCAGGTGCAGTTACAGGATGAGCACCGGCGCAGCAGTTTCGATTACATGCGGCAGGTGCAGGAGGGGATCAGCCAGCAGTACCCGGAGATTCGCACCTTCTTTTCCAGCGGCTCCATGGTGGACGCCATCTTGAACATGGGCATGCCGGCGCCCATCGACGTGCAAGTGAGCAGTGCGGAACTGGAGCAGAGCTACGGGATTGCGCAGGACTTGGCGCGGCGGATTGGGGGCTTGGGGGGAGTGGGGCAAGTTTATATTCCCCAGGACATGAACTATCCCACCTTGCGCTTGGACGTGGACCGGGTGCATGCCGGGGAGTTGGGGCTGACTCAGAAGGACGTGGTGGACAACGTCATCACGGCGCTCAATTCCAATTACATGATCGCCCCCAACTACTGGGTAGACCACAAGACGGGCAACGATTACTACCTCACCGTCCAGTACTTCGAGACCGGCCGCCCCGCCATCCATGACTTTATGGACCTCAAGAATATCCCCTTGCGGGGAGCTTCGGCCCAGAAGAAGGACACCGGCTGCGGACCGGTTCTGCCGGATCGACGGTGGCAAGGGACAGGACCCCTAGGGGATCCGCCGAAGACCGCTTGGACGTGTAATCAGCAATTACCCATGCTCAAGGCTCGGCCGCAGCGCGCAACCCATTCTGCAAGGCCCATTACGGTGTTAGGTAACGTTGTTGAATTAGGTTTTATTCAGACGCCTACGGAGATGGACCACTACCAGATTCAAAGAGTCACCGACGTTTACGTGACGCCCGCCGGAGAGGACCTGGGTAAGGTCACGCACTCGATTCGAGAAATCCTGGAGCACGCCGCGTATCCGTCTAACGTGCGAATCACCCTGCGCGGCATGGTGGAAGGTATGGAAGCCTCCTTTAAGAGTTTCGCGCTGGGCTTCCTGCTCTCTTTTATGCTGCTGTATCTTATCCTGGTAGCGCAATTTCGGTCATTCGCCGATCCCTTATTGATCATGCTGGCCATTCCCATGGGGTTTGTGGGGGTACTCATAATCCTGCCCCTCACTCACAGCACGCTGAACGTGATGTCGTTAATGGGAGTGCTGATGCTCATCGGCATTGCCGACTCCAACAGTATTTTGATTGTGGATTTCGCGCATAACCTAGAGACGCAAGGCCTCGCGCCCGCTGATGCCGTGATTACGGCGTGCCGCGTGCGGCTACGGCCCATCCTGATGACCTCGCTGGCTACGATTATTGGCATGATTCCCATGGCGATGAAACTGGGAACGGGCGCCGAACAGTACACGCCCATGGCTCGCGCCATCATCGGAGGTCTGGTCTCTTCAGTGATTCTGACGGTCTTCATTGTTCCGGCGGCTTACATCCTCGTCTACGGGAAAAAGAAGCAGCCCGGCAGCGAGGCGTCAGCGCCGGCAGAACCTCGGTCCTGAGTGCGTCCTTGTTCCGCCAGAAACGGGGGTGGAAGTCAAGAAATGGCCCTCTCCCTTGGGGAGAGGGCAAGGCCGTTTCCCTCGGCGTCCTCAGCACGATAAGGGGGTGGAGTGATTATGACGAAAAAAATGCTTCTTCTCGTAGTTTTGCTTGCGTTGGGACCGGCCGGCGGCGCGCGGGCCCAGAATGCAGCTCCCACGCCGCTTACACTAAAAGATGCCGAGGCCTTGGCGCTCAAGAACCATCCTCAGGTTCTGGCGGCGCAGGCGACTGTGCGGGAGTTTGACGAGCTGGTTGTCGAGGCGCGCTCGGCCTACTTTCCCACGCTCGACGGCGAGTTGACCGGGTCGGGAGGCAACCCGCAAGGACGCATTGGCGCGGGCTTCCTGCCGGCTTCCCGCCTGTTTGACCGGCTCGGCACAGGGATCTCGCTCTCCCAGCTCATTACCGATTCGGGGCGCACGCCCAACCTGGTGGCGAGTTCCCGGCTGCAAGCCCAGGCAAGCCAGCAGACCTACCAAGCCACTCGCTACGATGTCCTGCTGGCCGTCGACCAAGCTTACTTCGCCGCGCTGCGTGCTCAAGCCTTAGTCAAGGTGGCGGAGCAAACCGTGGCGGCGCGCCAAATCCTCTCTGATCAGGTTACTGAGTTGGCGAAAAACAAGTTACGGTCGGAGGTCGATGTTGCCTTCGCTGACGTGAACCTGTCCGAAGCCAAACTACTCCTGCTTCGTTCCCAGAACCAGGTCCGGGCGGCGTTTGCCGAGCTCACGCGGGCGTTAGGCGCGCAACAGGAATTGAACTATAAACTATCGGATGAGCCGCTACCACCCAGTCCCCCGCTTGACGCCGAGACGCTCATCGCCCAAGCCTTTACCAATCGGCCAGACCTTTTGAGCCTGCAACTCCAACGCGATTCGGCAGTAAAATTCGCGCGGGCGGAAAGAGATCTCTCGTTCCCGACGGTGAGCTTCGTGGGAGTGGGAGGAGCCATTCCGGAGATCAATCAAATACTGTCAACCAAGATACCGAACAACTATGAAGCCGCGGCTTTGAACGTCGAAGTGCCGATCTTCAATGGGCACCTCTTCGCCGCCCGGCGCGAAGCGGCCCGCTTCCGGGCACAGGCCGAGGATCAAAGGGTGCGCGATCTTCAGGAGAGAATTGCGCGGGATGTCCGGGTAGCCTGGTGGAGCTCCAAAACGGCTTTTCAGAACATTGATGTCACGGCGGAGTTATTGCGGGAGGCCTCCCTCGCGCTGGATCTAGCCCAGGGCCGGTATAACCTGGGGCTGAGCTCGATGGTGGAGCTGTACCAGGCAGAGTTGAACATCACGCAGGCTGAAATAGAAAACCTGAACGCCAAGTACGACTACCAGAGCATCTACGCCATGCTGCAATACACCATGGGTCTACTGCGCTGACCGCAGGTGTCAGGCGTGAGGTGCAAGGGGCTAGGGTCTGGGGACTAGGGGCAACCCGGTCACTGCCAGTCCTCTTCCTGCGGAGTCCGATTTCTGGTCTGATTCGAATCGGACCATTGGACCCCAGAAATCGGAGAGGGTGGACCGCGCCGGCGCCTTCTTCAGCCGACGCGGGCCGGGCCTTCGCCCGCCGAAGGGTTATGGACACTCTGGGCGCGCAACCCGCTACGGCCCGCAGGCGAGTGAGGGGGTCGATAACCGCCCCTATTATGCCTTAACGAATTTCAACGCCGCAGAATTGAGGCAATAACGAAGATGAGTTGGCGCTGGGCCGTCATCAAACACGTGACCTAGGTGAGCATCGCATTCTTTACACTGGACCTCGGTTCGTGCCATACCGAGTGACAAGTCGGTTTCGGTGCGAATGTTTTCCGGCGCAATCGGGGCCCAGAAGCTGGGCCATCCTGTTCCTGAATTGTATTTCGTATCCGAACTGAAAAGCGCATTATCGCAACAAACGCATCGGTAGATGCCCTTTTCGTGATTGTCCCAGTATTTCCCTGTAAACGCCCGCTCAGTTGCCTTTTTTCGAGCAACTTCGAATTGCTCAGGAGTCAGCACCTGCTTCCATTCTTGGTCTGTCTTCACCACTTTTTCTACCATAATAGTCCCCTCCCGCATGCCGGAATCTGTGAATTTCACCAGGGTTACCAAGCGAAGCTTGCTTTTGCTCCGAGGAATCCCCTCGCCCGTAGGCATAACGGCTGCGACCCTGCGCAAGCCCAAAGCGCCGCCTATGGCAAACGCCGCCGTAAGGAATCCCCTCCGGCTCAGACCTTTTTGGCCAAGAACTCGCCACCTCTGCTTAATTTCCGAATGCACACCCCACCCCCTTGCTTCAAACAAGTTGCGGAGAGCCCTTCGCGAAGTTACGCGGCTTCCTGCGCGGGTTCGCCCCTTGAATGACACTTCAAGAGATGGGGAAAAGAGGTGTTTGGTTACAAGGTTCAGCCCGAGTTTTCCAGGTAGGGGCACGCCCTAAAGTGCCCTGGGGGACTGGCTATTTCGTTTTCAGGGATTCTCAATTGGCGGGGACGCTGGCGTGCCCGAGCCGTTAATGGGAAACACCAAGCTTCGATCCGGCTCCCAGGAGAGGTAAACCTTGGCGCCTGGCGATGTCCGCTCCAGCGGAAGGGCATTCGCCGCCATAGCCCCTCGGACAACCAACCGTTCGCCGCTTGCTATCCGAACCGTCCAGCGCCGGCTGCCGCCTTCGAAAATAGCCTCAATCACCTCGCCGGGCACGATGTTAACCGCCTCGCTGCCGGGTCGAGGCCGGCCCAGCGTTAGCCGCATGGCCTCCGAGCGCACACCCAACACCCCGGCATGGCCAGGCACTAATTCCATCGAGTTCCTGGACCACAGGATCAATCCGTTCGCGGTCTCGAAGCGAGTGCCCAGTGTGCTATGGCTGAGGCAATGCACCGCAAAGAAATTCTCCACCCCCATGAAGTCCGCGACAAAGGGCGTTCGAGGCGCCCCGTAGGTCTCCTCCGCCGGACCCACCTGCTCGAGGCGCCCATGGTCGATAACGGCAATCCGGTCCGACATCACGAGCGCCTCTTGCTGGTCGTGGGTGACGAAAATGAAGGTGATCCCCAAGCGCTCGCGCAGACGCTTGAGCTCCACTTGCATCTGCTGGCGGAGCTTCTGGTCGAGCGCGCCCAGCGGCTCGTCCAGCAGCAGCACCGCCGGCTCGAGAACGAGAGCCCGCGCCAACGCCACGCGTTGCCGCTCGCCTCCACTCAGTTGGTGCGGGTAGCGGTCCTCTTTTCCCGGCAGCTCGACCATCTCGAGCAGGATACGAGCGCGCTTGCGGATTTCATCACCCGGCAACCTCTTCTGCTCGAGGCCGAACGCCACGTTTCGGAACACGTTCAGGTGAGGGAAGAGGGCGTAATGCTGGAAGACGGTGTTTACGTTGCGGCGGTAAGGGGGCAGAGAAGCAGCGTCCCGCCCGTTGATCAGGATTTGCCCGCATTGGGGCTGCTCGAATCCCGCCACCAACCGCAGGATAGTGGTCTTCCCGCTACCGCTGGGGCCCAGCAGCGTGAGGAATTCTCCCCGCCTCACCTCCAGGGAAAAATCCTCAAGCGCCGTATGTTCCCCGTAGCGCTTGCTGACACCCCGTAGCTCGACAATGCACTGCGGCAACTCTTCCAATTCTTGAGCTGGCTCCACCGCCTCGTGGAATTTTCAAACTCATCGTACTCGCGACTTAAAAAAATAACAAGAGCGATTTTTTGATTTTTGGGGTGCGATTTCTGATTTGCGATAGCCGCTTCCTCTTGGCGCCTCTTGGCGCCTTTCCGCCTTGGCGCAAGCGGTTTTGGGTTTTTCAAACCCTCCCAATGAGTTTCTGCCAGCACTTGACACTTCGCGCCCGCCTGTTAATCTTCTGAACTGAGGAGTAAAACCGCTACACAAGCCCTCAGCTATCTGCCCTCAGTTCTCAGCGAGCGGTTAGTTGAGAGCGGAAGGCGGAAAGCACTTATGTCCAAGAAGCACAAAGCCACCGTCCAGAGACAATTCACCAGGACGGCCGACGCCTTCGCCAAGTTCGCGGTGCGTGATTCGGCGGAGGTTTTGGCCGAAAAAGTGGAATTCGCCAAGCCCCAACTTCAAGAACTTGTGCTCGACGTCGCCTGCGGGCCGGGGGCGTTTGTTCTGGCCGTCGCCCCGCGCGTGAGTTTCGCCGCGGGCATCGACTTGACGCCCGAAATGCTCCGCCAGGCGCGCCAATTCCAGGCCGAAAAGCAAATCGTCAACGCGGCCTTCGCCTGCGCCGATGCCGACCACCTTCCCTTCCCCGATGCCTCCTTCGATTTGGTCAGTTGTCAGCATGCCTTTCACCATATAACCAAACCGGAGCCCGTTCTGGCGGAAATGATACGCGCGACCAAACCCGAGGGTCGCCTGCTGATCCTCGATCCGTTGGCCCCGGAAAGCGACGCCAAATTCGAGCTTTTCAATCATATCGAAAGGCTGCGCGACCCCTCCCACACCTCTTCTCTCCGCCTCACTACCTTCCTCAACATGTTCGAGGAGCATGGGCTCGAGGTCCTTCGGCAGTCGCTGCGGCGACGGCCGCGGTCCTTTGATCAATGGATGCTTCGCGCTGGACTTAAGCCCGGCCAAAAACGCTACGCCGAGACGCGGAAACAAATGGAAGAATCTATGCCCGGCGACAAGGCCGGCTTCTCCGCCCGAGCCGATGGAGAGGATATTCAGATTATCCACAACGAGGGGATGTTTTTGGCGAGGCGGCTTGCGGCGGATAGCGCGTAGAATCATCCCGGGTCGCCGACATAAACAGCGATGTCGGCGCCGCCCGCTGGCTGGCGCATAGCGAAGCTCTGCGGTCATCAGTGAGGCAGCGCAGACCCGGTTTTCAGGGTGTGCGGCTATTAGGTCCCTGCCGCCCAAGAACCGCAGATCCCGCAGGCGCGGGAAAACAGGTTCGCGCTCTCCCTCTCACCGTCCGTAGACTTCTCTATGATGAGCAACGCGGGTAATGCTGACGAGCTTGGCGGCATCATTCACGATTTACACGACGCGCCAGTCACCTATGCGGATGCGCCAGAAGTCTTTGTACCCTTTAAGCTTTTTCGCTCCCACCGGTCTGGGGTCATCGGCCAGTGCCAGAATCTTCCGGTCTATTCGCGCAAACAGAGGGTCATCGAGCGCGTCCAGTTCCTTCTTGGCGGAGGCCATGATTTCCAGCGAATACTTATCCATGAGAGCGGCCATGTTTTGTACGGTTAGCCCGGTACTGCTGGTAGGGAATGCTTTTCTCCTTGCGGCGTGACTCGGAGACGAGACCGTCCCAGAAATCCTCCCACAGCCGCCCGTGCTTCCTGAGGTCAATAAGCACTGCCGTCTTGCGCCCCTTGTCGTCGGTCACGAATTGGATTCCAGTCGTGGCTTCACTCTCCCTAGTGTCTATTCTAGCGCATCTCTCCCAGCAGGCAGGTAGTGGGTCAATCTGATTTTTGTAGCAGCGGCCCATGACCGCCGGTCTTGTATTCTCAAGGAACTCCGCCGCTCATAGAGCGCCGCTACAGCAGACTGACCCACGGCCTGTTTCAAAACGCCAACGTGGTGAACGTTCCAACGGGGCTCGACCCTCGCTAGGTTTGCCGTGCGAAGGGCCACTCGCGCCTCACGCGTGATCGAATGAAGTAGGCGGCGCTGCCCACCACAAGAACCGCCAAGGCGAAAAGCAATGACCTCCTCGCCGCGGTTCCCAACACGTAGAGCCAACCCAGAAGCGAAATGATTCCCGGCAGGGGATAGAACCACATACGGAAAGGCCGCTGGAGTTGTGGAGCTTTAAAGCGTAACAAGAAGAAACCTACCGTCTGGGGCAAATATTGGATCAGCACGCGCGTGGCGACCAAGCCTCCAATAACCTCGCTAAGATGACCGAGGCTGAAGATGGAGGCCATAATTCCCAAAGTGATTAGCGAGACATAGGGGAATTCCGCCTTGGGATGAAGGCGCGCAAAAACGCGGAAGAAGTTCCCGTCCATCGCCGCAGCGTAAGGAATGCGCGAATATCCCAGGAGCAGCGAGAAAACCGAGGAAAAGGCAATCCAGAGCAGCAGGCCCGTCATCACTTTGCCGGCGGCGGCGCCCTGGAGCGTTTCGATATAGAGGGAGGCGATAAAGGGGCTGTGAATGGCATCGCGCCAGGGGATCACGCTGAGGAAAGAAGCGGTCATCAGCACGTACAGGGTTCCTACTGCCAGGATGGAAAACATGATGGCGCGCGGAATCACGCGCCCGGGATCGCGGATCTCCTCCGCAAGGTAACACACGTTGTAATAACCGAAATAGTCATAGAGGGCATAGAGTGTAGCGTGGCCTAGCCCTGCCCAAAAGATCCAGTTCAGGTGAAAAGCCCCGGGTGGGAAATCCATCAGGCGCGCGGCGCTCAAGTGAGGCAGCCCGGAAAAGATGATCCAGAAGCATCCCAGGATCACGCCGCCCACCAGCACAATGGAAATGTTCCCGAGCGCGCCGATGCGCCGGTAAAGCAATGCGACGAGCAGCAGGGGGAAAATCGCCGCGATAATTCGCACGCCATCCGGTGAAAGACGGGGCAAGAGGTAGTGAAGATAATTCGCAAAGCCGATGCTGCCGCTGGCCACCGAAAGTGGGGCGGAGAACATGATCTGCCAGACCATCAGGAACGAGAACCAGCGTCCGGCGCGGTGCGGTCCATAGGCTTCGCGAAGATAGTTGTAACTCCCGCCCGCCTTGGGCATCGCCGCGCCCAGCTCCGCCCAGACCAAGCCGTCGCAGAAAGCCAGCAGCGCTCCGAGCAGCCAGCCCAGCATGGCCTGGGGGCCGCCCATGGTGGCCAGGAAAAGGGGAATGGTGATGTAGGGACCGATCCCCACCATGTCCGTGATGGCCAGCGAGGTGGCTTGGATCAGCCCTAGTTCTCGACGTAAAGCCATAAAAAAGTCTTCAGTCGTCAGTTGCCAGTAGTCCGTTGTCCGTTGTCAGTCGTCCGTGGTCCGTTGTCCGTGGCCAGTCGTTGGTGGTTGTGAACCTGTGATCGCTTGGGACCGGGAGCCTGACACTTTACGCCCCAAACCACACCAAAGACACCTGGGACCCGACACCGGGCACCAGAGACCCGGTACCCCACACCTCGCGCCTGAAACCTGACACCCGACGTGACGACGGACCACTGACGACGGATCACGGACCACTGACGACGGACAACTGAAAACTGATTACTTGTTTTTTAGCGAGCGCAGGAGGTCAGCCTTGGCTTTCGGCCCGGGCGAGACGGGCTTGGCAGAGAGGCTCAGCAGATAGACCGTTCGAGCGGCTTCCTTCAGTCTCTCCCGGCAAGGCTCGCAACCGCGGGAGAGGTGCTCGCGCAGTTGCAGCGAGTCCTCCTCGGAAAGCGCCCCGAGAAGGAACAATTCGTAAATGTTCTCTAGATGTCGGCAGTCCAAGTTCCCAACACCGCGTGTTGGCGGTGCCTCAGGAAGGTAAAAGCGGCGCGCAACCCCGCGTTGACTCTGCCCAGCGGCTCACCGAGCTGCGCCGCGATTTCGAATTCGGTACGAGCGTCGAACAGCACCAGCTCGAGGGCGCCGCGTTGCGGCTTCGGCATTTGGTTGAAGGCTCTTTGAAGCAGGCCCAAACGTGCATTCACCAAAGCGATGTCCTCAGGCCGCGGCATCCAGAGCTGGGGCGACGCGGCCAGGAAAAACAAGGTCTGCGAGTCATACTTGGTTGTGGGGTGCGTCGAATGTTTGTGCTCTCGGCGTGCGGAAGCAACGGACCTGTTCGCAGGCTTCTCCCCTTTCGCATGACTCTGTCTATGGGAACTTTGAGCAGTTCGAGTCGCCGCTGCCCGCTGGGCGCGAAGACGCTGGAAGGCGGCGTGCCACGCCATGAGTGCAAGCCAGGCAGCCACACTCCCTTTAGTCTGGGCAATATCGTGCGCTTCCTTCCACAGTCGCAGGAAAACCTCTTGCAACGCGGTCTCGGCATCGGACCTCGAGGACAAAACCTTAATGAGCAGTCCCAACACTTTGGGGGCCAACTGGTCGTACAAACTCCCGAGCGCTTCGACTTCACCGTTTGCGACCCGGCCCACTAGCTCCTCCATCGTCGGTTCTTTGTTGGCGCTCGAGGGCCTGGAGGACCCCGTGTTTGCTTCACTAGGCATGTAACTTCTCGAAAATCGAAAATGGCCACTGGGGCGGAATGGGGAATCCTGAATCAAAAACCCACGCCGCTCACCCGATGGTTTTCGGTTTTCGAAATTCGCCTTTCGAATTTCGCTTTTCAAATTTCGATTCCCTCACGAGCCGCAGAACACAAAAGCGAAAACATGGGCTAGGGACGGGCCGACAAAATGCCGCAGACTTCCCCACCCCCACTGCAATCGTTTTTTTGATGATAACTATAAAGAGAAACAATTGGACTACTCAAGTCCTCCCGAGTAAATATGAATCGAGTCCCGCCGGAGCATCGGATCTTCGTCGAGAGGACCTTGCCCCCAGGGCTTCGCGGCATGACCGCGGCGGGACCGAGTTCCTCTTCTTCACTTCGGGCCCCTTTCAAGGGGCCCGATTCTTTTTCCCTAACTCTCATCTCTGTATCGCGAAGATCGCCCGTCGCCGCTTAATCCCGCCTCGAGTTTGCCAGGGGCGCTACCAGAGCCACAAAAAAGCGGAGCCTTTCCTCTCATCGTGCGGCGGAACCGAAAAGCGCGCCTCACAGCCCCGCTGACCCTATAATCCTCTTTTTGCCAGCGTCCCAATTGGCTATGGTGTTGTTGAAGTACGAGTAATTGGCCATATGGCAGCAAATGGCCGCGTTGCTTCCGAAGGTCGCATCCTCGACTGAAGGCCTCCGCGTTCTCACTGATTCGAAGAAGTTCCAAAGGTGTTCACGGTCGTCGTTGTAGTCGGGTGGCGCATAATAGCGCGTGGATTCCACAGTCGAGAAGGAGCCGGGTTTCGACTCATGTTCTTTGTCCCACTCCTCGGCAAAATCGGCACTCATTTTCTTGGGCCAGCCGGGAGTGCACGGCTCGTAATCCGCGCCTGCCTGGGGCGTCACGGCCAGTTCGCCGTTGCGGATTTCGAGCATTCCCCGCGTGCCCATGAATCGCGTCACCTCGTCTGACTCGGTGTTCAACGTCACGCGGAGGGTGGTTCGAAATTGAGGGTATTCGTACACGGTGGTCAACGCGTCGGGCACATCCCGCCCATCGTGCCAACGGAAAAGGCCGCCCATCGAGAAGGCGCGCTTAGGCGGGGCGGTGATTCCGGCGATGTAGTGGATGCCCGTCACGAGGTGCACGAAAAGGTCGCCCGGAATCCCTTCTCCGTAATCCTGCCAGCAACGCCAGCGGGTAAAATGGAGGGAATTAAAAGGAATTTTGGGGGCCGTCCCCAACCAAGTTTCCCAATCGAGAGTCTGCGGGGTCAAATCCGGCGGCACGGTGTATTCCCAGGCGCCGCAGGGGTCGTTGCGGCCTAACTGGGCCTCCACCAGGCACACCTCGCCGATCGCGCCCCTTTCGTAAAGCTCCTTGGCTTTGGCATACACGATGTCGCTGCGGCGCTGGCTGCCAATCTGGACGATTCGCTTGTTCTTTTGTTCCGCCGCAATCATTTCAAACCCTTCCGCCACCGTGTGGGACATGGGCTTTTCGCAGTAAACGTCTTTGCCGGCATTGCAACAGTCCACGACAATCTGCTTGTGCCAGTGGTCCGGGACGGCGGCCACGATGCAGTCAATCTCCTTGTTGTCGAGGAGTTCCTTGTATTGGCGGGTGGTGTGGATTTCCTTGCCGACGATTTCTTTGGCCAAGTCGCGCCGTCCGTCATACAACTCACAAGCGGCGATGCACTCGACTCCCGGGAGTTCGATGCAGGTGCGAAGTAGCCCAGAGCCTTGCATACCCACGCCGATGATGCCCATCCGAATTGTGTCACTGGGTGGGACCGGCCGGGCAGAGGCATAGGACGGCCCCGAATCCAAGAGAAATGACCGGCCCGCCACCCTCGCGCCCGCCACACACGCCGTCGCTTGCATGAATCGACGTCTGGAAATCCGTTGCTGAACCATGGGATAGAACCTCCTGATGCTTGAATCAAAGCTATTCCCGTGCCGGGTTCTAGGGGCAACCCTTATGATTGCCCCCGCTACGGCGGGACGGCCACAACGGCGGCCCCTACAACGTGATCCTCTGCTACGAGGTGATCTTCTTTTCCGCCGCGTCCCACACGGCCGCCGTCTTGTGGAAATAGGAGTAATTCGACAAGTGGCAGCCGAGGGCGGCATTGTTTCCAAATACCTCGTTTTCGACGACGGGCTGGCGTGTTCTCACGGCGCGGAAGAAGTTCGCCTCGTGATCAGACATGTCGTTGTAATGCGGTGGCGTAGTATAGACCTCGTCTTCGTCTTCGATCTTGAATTTTCCCGGCGGCGGCTCAGGATGTTCCGCGCGCCAGTTCGCCAAGTACTGTTCCCGCATTTTCGCCGGCCAGCTACCTAGGGAATAGTCCTCGGGTTGATGGCAGGACGCCTGCGGCCTGAAAGTGACCGTGGTCTCATTGATGAGCATGGTGCCGGTCTTGCCGTAGAAGGCGAAAGACTCGCCCTGGTAATTGTTGTTATGGTTGCAGCGCAGCACCACGCGGAAGTCCGGGTAATCGTACATGGTCCACAGAAGGTCGGGGAACTCGCGGCCGTCTTTGTAAAAGTAGAGCCCGCCGGTGGAAAGGGCGCGCTGCGGAGGCATATTGGTGCCGGTCACAAAATGAATACCCGAGAGCAGGTGAACGAATAAGTCGCCAGCCAAGCCGGCGCCGTAATCCTTGTAGCAACGCCAGCGGAAGAAGCGTAACGGGTCAAAGGGCCGCTGGGGGGCGCCGTCGAGCCAAGTGTTCCAATCGATAGTTTGTTCGCTGGCATCGGGCGGAATCGGATAGACCCAGGCGCCGCTGTCGGTGTTCCTATCCCAGGCCGCCTCGATGGTATCCACCATGCCCAGCCTGCCGGAATCCCAAATCTCCTTCGCCTTGGCGTAGAGAATCGAGCTGACGCGCTGGCTGCCCACTTGCAAAATGCGGTTGTTCTTTTGTACTGCCTCGACCATGGCCAGGCCGTCCTCCACACTGTGCGACATCGGCTTCTCGCAGTACACGTCCTTCCCCGCCTCGACCGCATCGCTCACCGCCTTGCGATGCCAGTGGTCAGGGGTCGCCACGATGACCGCGTCAATATCCTTGCGATCGAGAATATTTCGGTAATCGCGGCTGGTCTGGATGTCCTTTCCTCCCAAGGCTTCTTTGGCGGCGATATGGCGAGTATCGTACAAGTCCGCTGCGGCGACGCATTCGATGCCGGGCACGGTTAAGGTCGCGCGCAGCAGATCGCAGCCTTCGGTGCCGCTGCCGATGATGCCGAACCGGACCGTGTCCGAAGGCGGCACGGGACCGGGCGCCGCCCACAAGCGTTGCGGCTCCAGCAAAGTAACTTTGGCGGCTAAACCGGCAGCGGCCCCCGCCCCCCACCGCATGAAGTCACGCCGGCTGAATGAATATTTCTCCATAATAGACAAGACCTCCTTTGACAAGTGGAATTCCTGAAAAATCCACAGGCGTCATAGTCTGCCAGAAACCGTGGGATAGTGAAAGCGTTTTAATGAAGGACAGGAGTCAGAAGTCAGAAGAAAAACTTGGAGAATACAGCCCAGTAGTCCGTCAGCCGACGGACAAGGGCACGCCCTTTGTGCCCGCCGCCCACGGCTACTGAGCCCAACCCTCCGCCCGACCCTGCAAGGGTCGAATAATCATCCGACCCTCAAACTCGCTCCCCGTCCAGACATCTTTGAATGACTTCTTCGAGCATGGGCAAAGGGACAAGGAAGCGGTATCCCACGCGCACGGCGCCGACGCGGCCGGAGTTCAGCCAACGATAGAACGTGGTGAGGGAAATTCTTGCGCCGGTGCGCCGGCAAAGAAGGCGCCAGGCATGAGTGGGCGTGAGCATGGGCAAGGCTGGAGACGGCAGTTCGGAACTCGGTCCCGCTTGGGCTGGACTCGAGGCTCGTGGAGCGCGGGGTTCCATGGCAAGAAAACCTCAGGCGAAGTTCGGGGCGCGGCAGAGCCGCGACCAAACACGTTGGGCCGAAAGCTCCGTTAGAAACGCGATGGAGCGTTCGGCCCTATGGCGAGCGCCGCTGGCCCTTACATCACGCGCTCAATTCATGCGGCCTCGCCCAACATAAAGCGCATACGCTCGGCCGCCAGCCGATTCCGATCGCGGACGCGCGCATCATCGGGCTCGGAATCCGGCAGGCCGAATTTGGCTTGATCAAGAAGCAAAAACGAGGGTTGCAGGGACTGGAAGCAACGGGGCTCGAGAGACTGGCGGCGGTGGTACGCGCACTCGCCGCGACAGCCAGGCTGAGCCGGAAAAACGCAGGCCTTCTGGCAGCAACGGGGTAGGAAGAGCTCCCGGCGCAGTGCTCCCGGTTCGGCTCGCGATGAAACACGGGACTCGAGGGACGGGGGAACACCCGCAACAGCACCACGGAGCGTGCGCGGCGTTCGTGGAGCCGGCGCTGAATAAGGGACCTGAGGGTGGGAGGGAAACATCTTTGCAGCATCATGATAGTTTTCAAATCGCATCAAAGCGCTCCTGGAAAAGAGGAGTGGGAAGTAGGGGCAAAATTGCCCATAGAGCCGCGAGGAAAACAGCGTCTTGGGGGTGTGGCGGGGAGCATTTTTTTCCGAAACACCCCCTCCCGAAAAAAAAAGAAATGTGCTACCATCTCTTGCTATACGGCACGGGAGGTAGGCTAAGTTTTGCGTAGCCGAGAAAGGTACCGAGAGGCGTAGGCCACTTATCTTCAAGTTTGAGCCCCCAACTTCCGATAAGGGGAAGGAGTTGTAGTAGGAGTGGGGGAGGCTAGCGTGAAGGACAAAAGCCGGAGGAGAGGCCGGCAGGAGGCCGAAAGCAAGACGCGCCCGGGTCACAGGTTGCTTATAAGGAAAACGTTTATAACAACTGAGTAGCATAGCAACCAGTAAGCTCAGTAACCAAAACCCCGCCCGCGCCCAATAAACTTGCGGGAAGCATCAGTGGAACGCGCGGGAGCGGGCCGGAAAGGTTCGATACCCAGGTCCGCCGGGGAAGCCGCCGCCCAGCCTGTGGGGGCCTGGCCTCACAGCCGGAAGGGCGGAGGCTGTGCCTTCCGATGTAGCCGACGCAGAAACAGCAGCGACCCTTGCAAGCCGAGAGCAGTGTAGCCTATAATACTGGTAAATGTCAAGCGTTTTTTTCAAGCAGGAGAGGAGGATGTACCATGGAAGAAATGAACGCCGCGAAAGTAGTGAAAAAGGTCCGGCAGAGGTTAGAGGTCAGCCAGGAGGGTCTGGCGCGGCTGCTGAATGCCACCAAGGGGGCGGTACAGCACTGGGAGCGGGGCCGGAACCGGCCGGACCTGGCGCGCCTGCTGGCGTTGCGGCAACTCTGCCCGCCGGGGGCGGAACGGAAGGAACTGGAAGCGCTGATCAAGGAAACGCAAGCCCATGTAGCCCCGCTGCCGACCGGCCAGCCGGGGCCGGGCGGGAAGATTACTCCACCCCATCCGGGCGAAAGTCTGATCCTACTGCGCAGGGACAACAACAAGTTGCGGAAACAAGTGGCGAAACTGGAATCAAATTTGAAACGCCGCAACGAACAGTTGCGCATTCTGGAAGATTTGGCGACCGAGCTGCAGCGGGATATGGCCAAACTGCGCGCGGGCCAATCGCCTGCCGCGCCCGAATCCGCAAGCAGCCCGGCTCCGCAGGCAACTGAATAGCCGCACGACTGGGGCAGGCCTCGCCTTAGGCGGGGCGGGAAGGGCTATTTGGTCACTCCGAGTGCCGCGAAAAGCGGCGCGCCGCGGGTCTGCGACCCTGCCTGGGCTGTGGCGCCGAATCCGGCTCAGCGACTCCTCAGACGAGTCACTTGGACGGATATGACGAGGGGGAGGTCCCGGGGTTCCCCCTGACTTTCCAGGAGGCGCAGGTAGATTACTGCTTGGCCTAACAGTTTGTGTGCCTGGGGCTGTGTACGAAGCTCCAGCAGAAGGTCGAATGCTTGCCTGAGCAAAGCCCTCTCTTCGCTTGTCCCACGCTTCATGCTCGCTAATGCTCCATTCAAGTTGATTGTCGGGCTGCGGGTTGGCTTGAGGTGATGTGGAGGCAGCCAAATTCCAGGGAGGGGCTCCCACGCGGGGGTTTCCGGTGGATGCCCTCCTCTGCACACCCCAGTCGGGCTTACGCTTGGCATGCTGCCTTGCTTAAGTGCTGGCGTCCCAACAATGGGGGAATAAGAGTGACGGGCGGTGTCCTAATTCCGGCGTGGCGTCTATTCCGCCCCCGCGGCGCCCTCGAGTCTCGTCCTGAAGGGCGCCGCTGTAGCGTCGGCCCCGCGGCGGCGGGGTTGGTTCGTGCTGGCTCCGCACGCCGGGGAAGGCCGGGGCTGCCCGTCGAATTAGGACAGCGCTAAGCGACGGGCAGTTTAAATGCCAGTTATAATTCTGGGTACTCTTGTGGGCAGACAAATCGCGCTCGGGCCGCACAAGCTAAGGTGGGCCGGACTCGCTTGCTTCCTCTGCAAGAAGTAAGGGGGAAGAGTTGTGGGTGTGCGACTTAAGCAAACAATTGGTGAAGCAATAATCTGATGCGGGAGGCCAAGGGCGCCACCCGCATTAGTTACTTGTTTTGTAAGCGCCCGGACGGAAAAGCGACGCATCAGGTCATTGCTGGGCCGAGGCCTGGCACACTAAAGGACCAATTCCGTCATGGCAGATTGACAATTTATGTCAAACCTTTACTTCCCTTCTGGAGAGAACCATGAGCACTGATTCCGTCGCGGATGAGATCCGAGGCCAAGTGGCAATTGTGACGGGCGCGGGCCGGGGAGTGGGACGCGCCACCGCCTTGGCACTGGCGCGAGCGGGGGCGGGTGTAGGGGTGGTTGCGAGATCCGGGGAGCAAATCGCAGAAACCGCACGTGAAATTAGGAAGGCAGGCGGGGAGGCATTGGCCGTTGTGGCGGACGTGAGCGACGCCGCCTCGGTGGAGCGTATGGTGCGTCAGGTGGAGGGCGCCCTGGGGCCGGCGGACTTGCTGGTCAACAACGCAGGGACTCCGGGACCTCTGGGGCCGATGTGGGAAGCCGACGCAGACGATTGGTGGCACACACTTGAAGTGAATTTGCGCGGCCCTTATCTTTGCTCCCGCGCCCTCCTGCCCGGAATGATCGCGCGCCACCGGGGCAGGATCATCAACCTTTCCACCACTGCTGCCACCGTGGCCGTGGCGTACATGGGCGCGTACGTCGTCGCCAAGACGGCTCTTACCCGTTTCACAGAGAACCTCGCGGCAGAGCTCATCAACTCCGGCGTCAGTGTTTTCGCCCTCGACCCTGGCACGGTGCGCACCGCCATGAGTGAACATGTCCTGGAATCCGAGGCCGGAAAGAAGTGGCTGCCGTGGTTCCGAAAGTTATTTGACCAGGGGCGGGACGTGCCCGCTGAGAAGGCCGCGCAACTGGTCGTGCAAATGGCCTCGGGGCGGGCAGACGCGCTCTCCGGACGCTTCCTCGGCATCTCCGACGAGCTGGAGAAGCTGCTGGGGCGGTTGGAAGAAATCAAGACGGCCGACCTCTACACGCTTCGCGTTCGCAAGCTGGATTAGGTAACGCGGACCCCCGGTTTCGGGGTCCGCGGCTTGTCCACGAGCCTAAGCTTTGACTTGCCGGATTTCAGGTCCGCCAGCACAGCCTGCTTCGTTTCCCTCTTGCCATCGTAGCTGAGCCCCATCCAACCGTCGGCGAGGATCTGGCCGAGCTTTTCAACATCCCCGGCTATCTCTGCATCCGTCCAATCGTGTTCAAGTTGCTTGATAGCTTCCGCCGTGCTCGGCCCCTCGGCCGCCGGATGCAACCGCGGGCCAATCCGTTAGGGCATGGACCAACTATTGACTACTCGTGTCGCAGCGCCACCAGCGGGTCCAGGCGGATGGCATGACGTGCTGGGAAGTAGCAGGCCACCAGCGTCACTATCGTCAAGAGAATCGCAACTCGGGCGAAGCTCAGCGGATCGGTGGCGCGCGCGCAGAAAGGAGCTTAACAGCGGGGTCTCATGGGACCCTGTGCCCGCAGGGAGACTACGGTCCGAAGCCGCTCAGCCAGAGCGGACAACCACACGGTTTGCAACGATGGAGTCGGGAGTTCGAACCCGCGCAGGCTCACCAATCAATTCAGCAACGGCATCCCGGTTCGGTTGCCAAATTGGTGCACATCACCCTCGAACCAAGGCCTCACTGAAGTTGACCCAGCAGGATAGTTGCATCGGTCAGCAACAGTTGTGGTGCGGCTCCAGAGATATGCTTTCCGGTTTGGGCGTGAACCTGGCTGATAAAAGCATTTAGGAAGTCTTCTGCGGTTCTCTTGTCTCCTCCGGCGGCGGCACTCGAAGCAGCACTGATCCTGCTTGAAAGGGCCTTCGCCACGCCTTTGCTGTCGATCAGGCCCAGGGTTAACATGTACCTGATGTCCTCGAGCGCGCCCTGAAACGTGGCAACCGCAGTCACAATTCCTGATGACTCCGGGGCCGGAGAGTATTGGAATTGGTCCGTCGATGTTGGGCCGATGGGATCGGTTAGCCCAGCAGGCTCAGGTGCAAGTCCGCCTGAGACTTCGTTACTATAGAGCTCAGTGGCAGCTTCGCCGGCGGTCACAGGCGGCATTTGGAGAGGCGGGTCAGTCGTTAGTTCAACGGGGGCTGAGTTCTCTTCTCTGTGGAAGCCCTCACCCTGATCCTCAATGCGGGCTGCAGGGACTCCACCAATCGCCAACTCTTCTGTTGGGACTATTTCTTCTTCCGGCTGCGCCACAATTGCCTGTTGGGGAGCAGAAACGGGGACTTGTGCTATAGGCGGGGCAGATGTTGACACGATAAGTTTTCCACGAGAAGCGGCAAACCCCAAAGGCTTGCCCAACGAATGGTTCACGAGCTCTTGGAGGCGTCCCCACTCCTCATCATCCAGCCTGTCGTGAAAACTGACGAGCTTCACAAACTCCGAGAAGATGTGCTGCCCCTGTGCAAGGGCTTCGACATCCGGATGTGTGTTAGGCCAAACTGTTTCGGCAATACTACTGCGCAATTCTCGCGCCTCTTCCTGACACTCAAGTAATGGGGCAAACTCAACGCCGTCTACGTGGGTGATCGAGAGGACCTTTTCCAAAAGGCCGCTGGCTGCTTGCTGAAGCTCCCGGTATGCAGCTTGTTTTTCGATCACCTCCGCCATAGACTCCATGAATGACCGAAGGTCTTTGACCGAGCCAAGCTCTGAGTTCTGGGGAAGTCCAGCAACTGACTCCGAGAGCCTGAGCGCCTCCATCTTTATCTCTTCAAACCGTTCCGCAGAATTCGCAAGTTCCCGGAGGAGCTCTTGAGGAAGAGGACGTCCCAAACTCTCGAGCTGTTCACCGGCCTCTCGAAGGCGCTTTGCCAGGACTTTGAAGCTCACCTCTAGGTCATTTAATTGATTGTTAACAACGTCGGAAAACGGCGCCATGATTCCCTCCCGCAGCATTCTCTCGTCAGAAAGTGGCCAGATGTCACACAACTTTTAAACGAACTGCAATCAAGATTAATGGTGCTCAGCGATGCGTTCAAATCGCTTGAGTCATTTTGCTACAAAGGAATCCCGCATCAGACTTCTCGGCTGCTCCCACAATGGCCTCGGTCAGCGGTACCCCTCTTAAGTTCACAGCACGGCACCCCCACAGTGGCCCATCACCCCACCCTCCAGTGGGGTTCCCTCCCATAGTAGTTTCGCGCCAACTCCCAATGCGTCAACAGTACTAAAGTCCTGCTTTGCCCTAATCAGAGCTGTGCAGGGATCCATTCTCAGGTAAGCGAACCTCCCCATCTGCGATACCGGAGCATCGTGCGGTGGAAGAGGTTAGTTGCCTAGCTGCGCTCCGCACCGTCAAGGGTAAGTGAGTCGGTCCTGGGTCGTACTGCGCCGGTCTATATCGCAGGTCACTCGCGGCTAATCGCCGATTCAGATCTCTCGCCGAGACCGTGGGTAGCCACAAGACACTTCTACCGTTAGGCCGTTATACGGCAAAGTGGAGCCCAATTTACGGGAAGCGGACTTTTTCAGGCCGAATCCCCAACAATAACGGAACTATGCAGCAGCACATGGCAGCACCCCTCTGCTTCCGAATCAAAAACATTGAAGCGATGTTACCTGCACGAAAATGCATGTCCATTTTGTCCCCAGACTTTCTTACTTGCGTTCTGGCATCCTGTTTGGTATAGAATGAAGTGTGAGGCTATAGAAGTGCGACGCTGTGTTTATCTCTTGCTTACGCTCTTCCTGGTGCAGCTTTCCGGGCTGAGGCTGCTCTGTGTGCCCAGCCACTGCCAGGCGCACGCGTGCTGCCCGATGAGCACCAAGACAACACCACCCAGTTCATCCTCACTGCCGGCTTGCTGCCTAAATTTCATCTTGAATTACCAGGGATCCATCACCGAGACACAGAACGCTGGGCACTCATCGGAGCATACGGCCCAATTAGGGGAAATCTCACATCCCTCAGCCGCCCCGTTGGTGGCATCCGGCACACCCGTGCGGCAAGATACGTTGCCGTCAATTTCCCCTCCCCTAAGTCCTCTTTCACAATCCTGCCTTCTACTGATCTGAAACTCTCCCGACAACCCCAAGCCCGAAGTGCCGATCTCTGCGCGTGAGGGGAACTCGGTAATCTTTCACATTTTCGTCAATCGGAAGCCCGCCAGCCGGGTCATCGTTCCTAACTTGGAGGGAGAGTTGAATATGAGACGGAAGACATTTTTCCTGATTACGAGCTTATTTTGCTTCGTTGCGCCCCCGTGGGTTTTCTCGCAGTCAGGGCCTACACCTGATGCAGAGGCCTCTCATTCGCTGAGCCTCGCCAAGCTGGTTCAGGAAGGAACGGAGCGCAACCCGGAAATCCTGGCCGCGCGGCGCGTGGTGGAAGCCAAACGCGCGCGGATTCCGCAGGCGGGAGCCTGGGCGGACCCCACCATTACCCTCAGCTATGGAGGCAATGCGCTGCCGCCGTTCACGCTAATGCGGGGCGATCCCTCCAGCAATCGGCAGGTGATGGCGGAGCAGATGATTCCCTACCCGGGCAAGACGCACCTGCGCACGGAAATCGCTGCGCGCGACGTTGACGCCGAGACGCTCGCGTATGAGGCGGTCGCGCGGCGCGTGGCGGCAGAAGTGAAGCAGGCATACTTCGACCTTGCCTATATTGACCAGAGCCTCGCGGTTTTACAGAAGGACCTGGAGGCGCTGGAGGGATTCGAGAAGGTCACCGAGATCCGCTATTCCGTCGGCAAGACCGCACAGCAGGATGTTTTGCGCGCGCAACTGGAAGTCACTCGTCTTTCCCAGCGCGCCACGATGCTCACGCAACAGGGGCGCACTCTGGAAGCGCAGCTCAACAGCCTGCGCGATGTTCCTATTGACTCTCCGGTCGGCACGCCGGCGGCTGTCCAGCCGAGTGCGTTCGTCTACACCCAGGATCAGCTTCAGCAAGCCGCACTGGCAAACTACCCCGTGCTCAAGCAGCGCCGGACGATCGTGGACCAAAATCGCCTATCCGTGGACCTGGCTCGCAAGGAATTGCGCCCCGATTTCAACGTCGGCTACCTCTACATGCAGCGCGATGGCTTGCCGGATATGTATGGAATTACGCTCTCCACGTCTCTGCCGCTCTTTCGCCACCGCAAGCAGGACATGGCCATCGCCGAGGCGGCCGCCAACCTGGAATCCGCCCGCCAGATGCAAGCAAATGAACTCACCGTGCTTCGCTATCAGGTGAAACAGAACTACCTCGAAGTTCAGGCCACGGAGCAACTCCTGAAAACCTATTCGCAGGGGATTCAGCCGCAATCCTCTTTGACGCTCGAATCCTCCATCAATAGCTATGAGACGGGGGGAGTGGATTTTCTAAGCGTGCTCAGCAACTATCAGGCGGTCATCGACTCTGAACTCGATTACCACCTCCAGGTTGCGAATCATGAAAAGGCGCTGGCGCGCCTCGAAGAAGTGACGGGATTGAATCTGATCCAGCAAGGAGATGTTCACCATGAGTAAACGCATTGCCGTTTTCGCCGCTTTGATGGCATTCACTGCCGCCCCTTCGTTGGGCAGCGCCCCCCACCATTCCCTGCCTAACCGCGTCGCCGTATTTCTTGCGAGCGCACAGCGGTTGGAGGCCGCGGGCCAAGCAAGTCCGGGCGAGGGAAAGATTCTCTATTACAAGGACCCCATGCACCCCTGGTATCACTCCGACAAGCCGGGGATCGCGCCGGACTGCGGCATGAAGCTGGTGCCGGTTTATGCTCCCGAGGCGGCGGATGAGCCGAAGCCCGGGGAACGCAAGCTTCTCTATTACCAGGATCCCATGAACCCCTCCCATCACTCGGACAAACCCGGGCTCGCGCCGGACGGCATGAAACTGGTTCCGGTCTATGCCTCCGAGGCGCCGGCAGAGGCGCTCCCACCAGGGGGCGTCGAGATCAGTTCCGCGCGCCAGCAAGTGATGGGAGTTACGACGGCCAAGGCCGAATATCGCGCGCTCGATCAGACCATCCGGTCCGTGGGCCAGGTGGCGATGGACGAGACGCGCTTAGTACACGTTCACGTGAGAACCAGTGGTTGGATCAAAAAGGTCTTCGTCGATTACACGTGGCAGCAAGTGAAGCAGGGCGATCCACTGTTCACGTTTTACAGCCCTGACCTGCTGGCTACGGAACAGGAATACCTGCTCGCGCTGCGGGCTCGCGACTCATTGGCCCAAAGTTCTTTTCCGGAAATCGCTACGGCGGGCGCATCTCTGTTGGAAGCTGCGCGGCGGCGGCTGGAACTTTGGGATTTGACCGAGGGGGAGATTCACGAGCTCGAACAGTCGGGCAAGCCCGCCCACGACATCACCATTTATGCGCCGGCCACCGGATATGTGGTGGATCGTAAGGCGTTCCCCAATCAATACCTCAGCCCCGAAACTGATATCTACCAACTGGTGGACCTCAGATCAATCTGGGCTGAGGGAGAGATTTACGAATCGGATGCGCCCGCGGTCAGCCTGGGGCAGGAAGCCGTCCTCACCACCGAGGCACTGCCGAACGCTGCTTTGCGCGGAAGGCTCACTTTCATCTCCCCTACCGTCAAGCCGGATACACGAACCATAACCGTCCGCATGGAATTTCCAAACCCGGGCGGCAAGCTGAAGCCGGGGATGTTTGTGAACGTGGAACTACATCGAGGTCTCGGACGGCGCCTCACCGTGCCCGTTGATGCGGTGCTCGACTCCGGTACGCATCAGCGCGTGTTTGTTGCCCGCGGTAATGGCGTGTTTGAACCACGCACCGTAACGGTGGGCGCGCGCTCGGGAGATTACGCTGTGATTCTCAGCGGCCTTCACGCTGGTGAACGAGTGGTGACCCGAGCCAATTTCCTGATCGACTCGGAAAGCAACCTGCGTGAGTCGGTGGAGGGAATGTCAAAATGATTAACAAAATCATCGATTTTTCGGCACGAAACAAATTCCTGGTTTTCCTTCTGGTTGGAGTGGCAGTGGCTGCCGGGTGGTGGTCGCTCAAAAACGTGCCTTTGGATGCGATCCCCGACCTCTCCGACACGCAGGTCATCATCTACTCGCGTTGGGACCGCAGCCCTGACATCATGGAGGATCAGGTCACCTATCCCATCATCACAGCGCTGCTGGGCGCGCCCCACGTCAAGGACATCCGCGGGTTCTCCGACTTTGGTTACTCCTATGTGTACGTCATTTTCGACGAAGGGACGGATATCTACTGGGCGCGCTCACGAACCCTCGAGTATCTCTCCAAAATCACGCCACGCCTTCCCTCCGGCGTGCAGACGGAGCTAGGGCCTGACGCCACTTCCATCGGCTGGGTCTTTCAATACGCCCTGGTAGACACCACGGGAAAGCAAAGCCTGGACTCGCTGCGGTCGTATCAAGACTGGTACCTGCGCTATTACCTGGAAAGCGTTCCGGGAGTGGCGGAAGTGGCGCCCATCGGCGGGTTGGTGCGCCAGTACCAGATCCAAGTCGATCCCTACAAGCTGGCGGAATACAAAATTCCTTTAATGAAAGTGGTGGGGGCGGTGCGCCAGAGCAATAACGACGTGGGCGGACGCCTGGTGGAGTTCGCCAGCCGCGAATATATGGTGCGCGGGCGCGGCTATGCGCGCTCGCTTGACGACCTGCGCGGCATCGTGGTAGGCGGCGATGCGCGGTCCGGAGTTCCGATCACGGTGAAGGATATTGGCCAGGTCACGCTGGGCCCGGATATTCGCCGCGGCATAGCGGACCTGGACGGCAAGGGCGACTCGGTGGGTGGAGTAGTCATCATGCGCTCCGGAGAAAACGCCTTGCGCGTGATTGACCGGGTGAAAGCCAAACTGGATCAAGTTCAGCCGTCACTGCCTCGCGGCGTGAAGATTGTCTCCACCTACGACCGCTCCGAACTGATTCTGCGCTCCATCGACACGCTGAAACACACGATCTTTGAGGAAATCAGCATCGTCAGCTTGGTGATTTTGATCTTCCTCTGGCACATTCCCAGCGCTTCGATTCCGATTTTGACCATCCCCGTTACCATTCTGATTACCTTCATTCCGATGAAAGCGATTCGCGTGACATCCAACATCATGTCGCTGGGGGGGATTGCGATCGCCATCGGCGCTATGGTGGATGCGGCCATCGTGGTGGTGGAGCAAGCGCACAAGAAACTGGAGATGTGGGAAGCGGGCGGGCGCCAAGGCGATTACCGCGAAGTTGTCATTGAGGCAATCAAGGAAGTCGCGCCGGCCAGCTTCTTTTCCCTCCTGGTCATCGCAGTTTCGTTCATGCCCATTTTTGCCCTGGAAGGCCAGGAAGGAAGGCTATTCAAACCGCTCGCCTTCACCAAGACTTTTTCCATGGCTGTCGCCGCCATGTTGGCGATCACACTTGATCCTGCCATGCGATTACTTTTCACCCATGTCACAGAGTTTAACTTCCGTCCTCGTTTTTTGGCCCGTATCGCCAACGCCGTCCTGGTGGGGAAAATATACCCCGAAGAGAAGAACCCCATAACCCACGCGCTGATTAAGCTATATCGCCCGGTTGTGGAAATGGCCGTCCGCCTGCGCTGGGTGGTGATCGCCGGGGCCATTGCCATCGTAGTGCTGACGATTCCGGTCTTCCGGCGGTTGGGCTCGGAATTCATGCCGCCACTCGACGAAGGTACGTTGCTCTACATGCCCACCACGCTACCGGGAATCTCGCTGGCGGAAGCACAGCGGCTGCTGCAAATCCAGGATCGCGCGCTGAAGACATTCCCGGAAGTTGAGCGTGTTTTCGGCAAGGCGGGGCGCGCGGAGACCTCCACGGATCCCGCGCCGCTTTCGATGGTAGAGACCACGGTCCTGCTGAAGCCGCAAGACCGATGGCGGAAGAAGCCACAGTGGTACTCCCATCGCGCCCCAGAGTGGTTGCAGGGAATCTTGCGCCACATCTGGCCTGACCGCATTTCGCAGGACGACCTGGTGGACGAGATGGACCGCGCTCTGCGCATCCCCGGCACGTCCAACGCCTGGACCATGCCCATCCGCAACCGCGTGGACATGCTCACTACCGGTGTCCGCACCCCCGTCGGCATCAAGGTGCTGGGCGCCGACCTCAAGAAGATTCAGGAGATTGGCGAGCAGATCGAACATGCCCTGGCACACGTGCGGGGCACTCGCAGTGTTTACGCCGAGCGCGTGAGCGGCGGTTATTTTCTGGATTTCACTCTGCGCCGAGACCAACTGGCCCGCTACGGGTTGACCGTTGACGACGTGGAGGCATACATCATGTCGGGAGTCGGGGGCGAAAACGTCACCACCACCGTCGAGGGCCGCGAGCGCTATTCGGTAAACGTCCGCTACCTGCGGGATTATCGCAGCGACCTGGGTTCGCTGGAACGAGTGTTGGTGGCCACGCCCTCCGGAGCGCAAATCCCGATCAGCCAGCTTGCGGATATCCGCCTCCTGGAGGGGCCCAGCATGATCCGCGACGAGAACGGTTTGCTGAGCGGATACGTTTACGTCGATGTGGCGGGGCGAGACCTGGGGAGCTATGTGGAGGAAGCACAGCGCGTGGTGCGCAGCCAGGTGGAAACGCATGTCCCTGCAGGCTACAGTCTGAGCTGGAGCGGCCAGTACGAATCCCTCCAGCGCATGCGAGAACGGCTAAAGCTGGTGGTGCCGATCACCATATTCCTGGTTTTCATCCTACTCTACTTCAACACGAAGTCCGTCGTGAAGACGCTCATCATCTTCGCGGCGGTGCCGTTTTCCGCGGTGGGCGCCATCTGGCTCTTGCACTGGCTCGGTTACAACATGAGCATCGCCGTCTGGGTGGGCCTGATCGCCTTGATGGGCGTAGACGCGGAGACCGGCGTATTCATGCTGCTCTACCTGGATCTCGCTTATGAAAGCTGGAAGAAGGCAGGGTTGCTGAAAAGCTACAAGGATTTGCGGGACGCCATTGTGCACGGTGCCGCCATGCGCGTTCGCCCCAAAGTGATGACCGTCGGGTGCATGTTCATGGGCCTTTTACCCATCATGTGGTCCACAGGCACGGGCGCGGACATGATGAAGCGCATCGCCGCCCCCATGGTCGGCGGCATCTTTACTTCGTTCATTCTGGAATTGCTTGTTTACCCCGCCATTTATGCGGTGTGGAAGTGGAATTTTGAGCTGCGTCCAAGTTTGAGTAAGCCTAATGAGGAATAACGAAAAGTGTTCGGGAGGTTGTCCGTGGCCGTGGTCAGGGCAGCACCGGCCTTTTGCCATGGACGACTGACTACGGACCACGGACGGGGTTAAACTATAGCCGGCGTCTGTCCCTCGGGAGGAGAACATGAAAGCCCGCGAAACCGTTGTAACGCTCGTCGCGCTGGTCGCGATTGGGCTCACAAGTTTCTTTGCCTACCGTTACGAGCAGCGGCGCGAGACCGCCGGTATCTGCCCCTTCTGCGACCGCATGGTCCATCCCGTTAACGCCTACCGATTGAAACTTGGCGACAACGTAGTAGCGGCGTGCTGCCCGCGCTGCGGCATGCATGCACAAGTTAGCCAGACGCGGGGAAATCCGGGTCCGGCCTGGGCCACGGACGTCAATACTGGTGAGAGTGTCGCGGCGGAATCCGCCACTTATGTTGAGGGCGGTGACGTGCAGTATTGCACGCACGGTGACCAACCGATGACGCGCGAACCCCACGGCGTTTCCATGCGGGAGTATGATCGCTGCCTGCCGACCTTGGTGGCATTCAAAACGCCGCAAGAAGCCGAAGCTTATCAACAGCAGCACGGCGGGCGAGTTTTGAGCTACTCTCAGGCGCTCGCAAGTGTGCGGGAGCAATGATTCTTGACGGCAAACGCCCTTCAATGCCACTGAGGAGCCGCGAGATCGCCTCGGTCACTGGATGTATAGTCGGCTAACCGCGGATGCAACCCTCACGATGGTGCGGCCGATGGATTTGCTTCGCAACGGCAGATCCAGTTCGCCCTGAAGTACGTCTTCTAAATCCTGCTCAAGCCATCCTGGGTGTCCATCGGCCTGGCTGCCCACCCATAGTGAGGAAAGTAATGGCACTCGTCACCCCCGCGAAACCGGGGGTCCACGTCAGCACCGAAGGAGTTGGATTCCCGCTTTTGCGAGAATGACGTGACTTTCGACGGGGTGCGGCAAAGAATCTCGTGGCGCGAAGCAAGTCACGAGATTCGGCTGCGCCCTTTTTCTGGAGAGGGGCGCTGCCAGTTTCCCGCTGATTTGATTTGGCTACGGGAGTGACGACCGGTGGTCCTGGATTTCCCCCCTGTGGGCCGATGAAAGTGACATTTTGACCGAAATGCCCGCCGCGCCTACCCCTACCCTTTGCTCCGTTTCGGATGAAACGACCTACGCCGAAATTCGCAATCCCTCACTGAGTGCAATGGTAGGCTAGAGCTTCGCTGTCGGCTAGCTGCTGGGCCCGAGCTGGAGATAGAACTCACGGGGACTCAACTCGGGGTAATCTCCGGTCAGGGCGAGGTGCTTCCGCAGGTCCATGCAGAGGTGACACTTGGAGTAGTAGCCTTGGGCGGATTCCTGGTAGCCGCGCTCTCTGGCGAGCGCCAGCAGGCCCTTCAGGTCCTCCTCCATGAGGAGCCCGAGGACGGGGAAGCGCGCCGTGTCCGCGCCTTCCCTCAGCAGTTCGTCCAGGTTGCGGCAATCGCCCAGGGTGACGCCGGCGCAAAAGCCCGGGACATAGTTTCCGTAGTTATCAAAGTGGTTATGGAGTGGACGCAGAAACGGCATTAGGCACGGCTCGCCGACGAACGCCTGGGCGGGGCGCAGCGGATAAATGGAGCGGAGAAACTCCTTGAGTTTGTAAGGCGCGCTCCCCATCACGAAGAACTCGGCGTGGCGCGCAAAATCCTTGGGGCTTTCCAGTCTCAGGTAGTCTTGAAATGTTACCGTCCCCTCAATGCCCCACTCCAGGAAGCGCTGGAAGTACTGTACTTGATAGACCATCATGTTCCGGCCGAAGACCTCAAAGCTGAGCCGTACGGCCCGGAGGGTCCTTTCAAACGGTACGTACTCCAAGTAGAAAGGATTCACCGAGATTAATATTCCGCGCAGTCCCTTGCGCTTCAGGGTGTCGAGTTTCTGCCGCGTGGAGGGGTCGTCAAGGCACCAGTAGGCGTTGGTCTCGACGAAGGTGGAGGGAATCCCGAGTTGTGTGGCCAGTTCCACGGCCCGGCAAAGCAGGGGAAAATTGAGGAAAGGCTCGCCACCAGTGAAGTGGAGCCCGTAGTTCAGCGATGTGGTGTCCGGCCCGTAGGGCGCCGGGAGGATGTTTCCCGCAAGCTGACTCAGGATCTGCTCCAGCATCTCCTCCGTCATCCAATCGGCGCTCCAGTGCGGCGAACAGGCGTACATGCAGTGACGGCAGGCGGAGGGACACTTGTAGGATAGAATCAGACCACCCGAGATCGGCTTCGGTATCGGCTTAATCATGCGATCTGATGTCCCTCGAGCTCTGACCCACAGCAGCGTTTGTAGCGCCGACCTTTAGGTCGGCATCCAGCGTGCTGACCTAAAGGTCAGCGCTACCAGGCGCGGTCCAGGAGAATGCTGATTCGTTTCATGACGACTTCCGTTGCGAGTCTCCAACCTTTTTGATCATTATGGGGTCGGAAGCTCATGCACCACCAGAATTTACAAACTGGAGGGGAGGCTTCAGAGACAGACCTCCCCTCCCCGTCGTGATTGCCGTTCTGCGGCGCCCGTTTGCCGCCCCACTCGTGTCTTGCCCCGATTACTTTTTCTCGCCGGGAGCCGGCAGGTCGGAACTGTACATGTCAGCCACAATCTTCCAAGTTCCGTCCGCCTGCTTTGCCCACACCGTGAGGTATTTTCCTTTGTCAGTGACCGTCTTCTTTCCTTTCGGGGCCGAAATCGTCAGCGAAGCCGTCCCGATCGTGTAAACCAGGTCACTGCCTTTCGACGCCACAGTATGTGTGGACTGAGAGGTGACTGAAAAATTGGGGTCAGCCAAGTACGGCTTCCAAAGGGTCTTGATGTTGTCTCGGCCGGTGGCAGTCGGCACGTTCGCGAATAACGCCGACCCGTCGTCGGCAAAGTAGCTCGCCACTTTGTCGACATCTTTTGTGTTCATGTCTTTGACCCAGGCCGCCTCGAGGTCTTCGACGGCTTTCGCATCGGCCTCCCGAGTATCGGGGGGCGGCGCTGGCGCCTCTTGCTTGCAGGCCATCGTGAAAATGAATAGACCTAAACATCCGAACAGCAAAGCGTAACGTCGCATGATCCCACCTCCAGAGTTAGAGTTCGATTCAGAGTATGAATGCGGCGCGGTCCAGTGTACCACGTCCACGCCAGCCTTCCGAGCATGATCGAGAGTATGCAGTTGTCAGTCGTCCGTAGTCCGTGGTCCGTTGTCAGTCGTCAGTTGATAACAGAGAGCGGTCTATTGACGATGGACAATTGACAACGGACCACGGACGTCGTTAATCTCCTTCCGACCCGACGCAAATGTTGGTAATGTTAGGGGTATATGCGTTTTGAGCTTTTCGTGGCGCTACGGTACTTGCAGGCGAAGCGGAGACAATCGGTCATCTCTGTAGTCACAGTAATTTCCATTATAGGAGTGATGGCTGGGGTTTGCGCTTTAGTTGTGGCGCTGGCGATCAACAACGGGTTCCGGGAGGAACTGGAAAAAAGCCTGTTGGGCGCCACCTCCAACGTCAACCTTCTTCAGTCCAAGAATGAGGGGATCAAAGACTATGAGGCGCTAAGCGCGCGACTAGGCAAGCTGCCGCCTGTGGTGGCCTGCGCTCCTGCACTTTACGGAGAAGTCCTGGCTTCTTTTCGATCCCGAGCTTCGGGCATAGTTCTGAAAGGCGTCGATCCGCAGCGTGAAATCCGCGTTTGCGATCTTCTTTCCAAGCTGCGGGAGGGAACGCTCGCGGGCCTTTCGCAAACGTTTGCTGACGCTGACCCCATTATTCTTGGCAAGGACCTCGCCAAATCGCTGGGGGCGTATGTCGGTGACACCATCCTCATTACTAGTCCTCAGGGTTATTTGACGCCCCAGGGAGTGTTTCCCAAATACCGCCACTTCCGTGTAGTGGCAGTATTCGACTCGGGCTTCTATGATTTTGACGCCACGTGGGCGTTTACCAACCTTCCTGCCGCGCGACGTTTGTTGGATTTGGCCGACGTGGTTTCCGTGATTGAGTTCAAGATTGATAATATCTACCGGGCGCCCTCCGTGGCCGAAGAGATTCGCAGCGCCGCCGGCACGGGATATGAAACCACCACCTGGATGGAGCAGAACCGCTCGCTGCTAAGCGCTCTGCGCCTGGAGCGCCTGGTGACTATCTTAACCATCGGCCTGATCGTGGTGGTCGCCGCTCTGAACATTTTCATCACTCTGGCCATGATGGTGATGGAGAAAAACCGGGATATTGCCGTGCTGATGTCCATGGGCGCCAAGAAGATTCAAGTTTGGGCGGTCTTCACTCTTCACGGGCTGCTTATCGGGGCCTTCGGAACCCTGCTGGGACTCATTCTGGGTTATGGGAGTTCCTGGCTTGGGGGTCGTTACAAGTTGATCCCGCTCCAGCCTGACGTTTACGCGTTATCCTCGGTACCATTTCATGCTCGGCCATGGGACGGGCTTTGGATTAGCTTGGCGGCGCTCAGCATCAGCTTCCTGGCGACGCTTTATCCGTCACTCGCCGCGTCCGGATTGGATCCGGTGGAAATCCTGCGGTACGAATGATGGGATTGAGTCATCGGGCCATTGAGTCATTGAGCCATTGATATGATGACACAGCCTGAGCAGTTGAGGGAAAGGACCAAGGAGTTTGCGATCCGAATCGTCAGACTCTTCCGAAGATTGCCAAAGAACGACGAGGCGCGGATCATCGGCAAACAGGTGCTGCTGGCGGGGACTTCAGTCGCGGCGAACTATCGTGCTGTGTGCCGGGCCCGTTCACGGGCTGAGTTTATTTCAAAAATTGGAGTTGCCGTCGAAGAAGCCGACGAGACCGTTTTTTGGCTAGAGATTCTCGTTGAAACGGGGATCATCCCCAAAGTGTACATGGAGAAACTGCTGGCAGAAGCCAACGAGTTGTTGGCGATCCTTGCAGCGTCTCAGCGGACCGCAAAAGCGGGAAATGACCCAATGAATCAATGACCCGATCGCCCAATGACTCAATGGCTCAATGACCCGATGACCCAATGACACAATGGCTCAATCTCTAACTGACGCGCTCTTGCGAACCGAAAACCTCACGAAGATCTTCCGTTCCGGCGACGAGGAGATTGTGGTCTTCGACGGATTGAATCTGGAAGTTCGCGAGGGAGAATTGGTTGCTCTGGTGGGAGAATCAGGGACGGGCAAAACGACCCTGCTCCACCTGCTCGCTGCTCTGGACACCCCCACGAGGGGTGAGGTATACTTCATGGGGCAGAGATTGAGTGAGTTTAGCGCGGAGGAGCGTGCCTCCTATCGCAATTTGCGGGTCGGTTTTGTATGGCAAATGCACTACCTCCTCCCGGAATTCAGCGCCCTCGAGAACGTAGTAATTCCGCAGTTGATCAGCGGGCGTGAGTTTTCTTTGGCCAAGGCGCGAGCCAGGGAGTTGCTGGGCGAAGTGGGGTTGGGGAACGCTGCCACGCGACGCGTGGGTGAGCTTTCCGGAGGCGAGCAGCAGCGAGTCGCTTTGGCCCGGGCGTTGGCCAATCAGCCGGCTGTGCTCCTGGCCGATGAGCCGACGGGGAACCTGGACCAACGCACCGCCCAGCGGGTGATCGAGTTGTTGGAAAGTCTACACCGGGATCATCGCTTGACCTCGGTGGTAGCCACCCACAATCCGGATGTGGCGCGGCGCGCGCAACGCATTCTGCGCCTGGCGAATGGAAAGCTTACGAGCGGGTAGCGCGGATCCCCGGTTTTGAGGTCCGCGGTTCTAGTTCCAAGAGTTCAAAGACCTGCTAGCCCCAAGGAGTCTGGGGGCCGGGGTGGGGGTTCCCGAGAAGGCTGAGGAGCTATGTTTGAGAGGTACACGGAGAAGGCGCGGCGCGTGATCTTTTTTGCCCGCTACGAAGCCAGCCAATTTGGCTGTCCCTACATCGAAACCGAGCATCTGCTGCTGGGATTGCTGCGAGAGGATAAAGCGCTGACGAACCGTTTCCTGCGCTCCCACGCCTCCATCGAGTCCATCCGCAAACAAGTTGAGGGGCGAACCCCCGCGCGCGAGAAGGTCTCGACTTCCGTTGACTTGCCCTTGAGCCAGGAGTGCAAGCGGGTGTTGGCCTATGCGGCGGAAGAAGCCGAGCGCCTTTCGCACAAACATATCGGGACGGAACACCTGTTGTTGGGTTTGCTGCGCGAGGACAAATCATTCGCGGCGGAAATGTTGCACGAACGCGGGCTGCGCCTCACCGCGCTGCGGGAAGAATTGAACCGGACGCAGAGCGAAAAGGCCTCCGGCTCGCGCCCTAAGGAGGCGTCCCTGCTCTCCGAGTTCAGCCGCGACCTCACGCAATGCGCGGGGGAGAACCAACTCGATCCCCTGATTGGCCGCGAAGCCGAGCTGGAGCGGGCCGTCCAAATCCTCTGCCGCCGGACCAAGAACAACCCCGTGCTCATTGGGGAGCCGGGAGTCGGCAAGACGGCCATCGTGGAAGGCTTGGCGCAGCGCATTGCGGATGGCGACGTCCCTTCTTTTCTCGCCGACAAGCGAATTCTGGCTTTGGACCTTTCTCTCATTGTGGCGGGCACCAAGTACCGCGGCCAGTTCGAGGAACGTTTGAAAACCATCATGAAAGAGTTGATGGAGTCGCAGAACGCGATCGTCTTCATCGATGAGCTGCACACCTTGGTGGGAGCGGGATCGGCGGAAGGCTCGCTGGACGCCGCCAATATCCTCAAGCCGGCATTATCTCGGGGCGAAATCCAGTGCATCGGCGCCACTACCCCGGCGGAATACCGCAAGTCGATCGAAAAGGACCGTTCATTGGAGCGGCGCTTCCAAGCCGTGAAGGTTGCCCCCCCTACGGAAGCCGAAGGCATCAAGATTCTTTTCGGAATCAAGGACCGGTACGAAAAGTTCCACGCGGTCAGTTATACGGACGAGTCCCTAAGCGCTGCGGTGTACCACTCCAGCCGTTATATTCCGGACCGTTTCCTGCCGGATAAGGCGGTGGACCTGATCGATGAGGCGGGGGCGCGTGTGAAACTGCGCCAGAGCTCCTTACCCGAAGAGATGATCGACGTGCAGAAGCGCATCAAATTCGTAGTTCATCGCATGGAAAATGCCATCGCCAACCACGAATTCGAGAAGGCGCGCTTCTATTCGGATGAGGAACGAAAGGAACGCGAAAACCTCAGACTGCTCCGCGAAAAATACAATATTGACGAAACGGCGATGGGCAGCGTAACGCGTGAGGACATTGAGGATGTGGTCTCCCGCTGGACGGGCGTACCGGTGACCTCGATTAAGGAAGAGGAGAGCTCGAAACTGCTGCGCACCGAAGAAGAGCTGCACAAGCGGATTATCAGCCAGGATCGCGCCATCTCGGCCCTGGCCAGGGCGATCCGCCGTTCCCGCGCCGGCTTGAAATCGCCGGGCCGTCCGGTGGGCTCGTTCCTGTTCTTGGGGCCCACCGGGGTGGGCAAGACCGAAATGGCCCGCTCGCTGGCAGCCTTTCTTTTCGGGAGCGAGCGGGCACTGATTCGTTTCGATATGTCGGAGTTCATGGAGAAACACTCGGTCTCCAAGCTGATCGGGTCGCCTCCCGGCTACGTGGGTTATGAAGAGGGGGGCCAACTGACGGAGCGTGTCCGGCGCGCGCCCTATTCGGTGATTCTCCTGGACGAGATTGAGAAAGCCCACCCGGATCTGTTCAACATTCTGCTTCAAGTCTTCGAGGACGGGCACCTGACCGACGGGCTGGGGAACACGGTGGATTTCAAGAACACCATCCTGATCATGACCTCGAATATCGGGGCCCGCTACCTGCAACGCCGGTCGCACCTGGGGTTCCAATCGGCGGCGGAAGGCGCGAGCGAGCGGAAGGCTGAAGATATGGTGATGGCGGAGGTCAAGCGGCTGTTCAACCCGGAGTTCCTCAACCGGCTGGATGAGACTATTGTGTTCAATGCGCTCAGTGATAATGATCTCGTACAGATCCTGGAACTGCTGGTGGGGCAGATGAACCAGAATTTGCAGCACAAGAACATTTCGCTTTCCTTGTCCCACGAAGCGAGCCAATGGATTCTGGAAAAGACCTGTGAGGACCGTTCCTATGGCGCTCGTCCGCTGCGCCGGGCGCTCCAGAAGTACGTTGAGGACCCGCTTTCGGAGGCGTTGATCCAGGGCGAGATTCATCCCCCGACGGTTCTGGAAGTGGTAGTCGAGAACCAGGGCCTCTGTTATCGGTCGATGAACGACAAGCTCGTTGCTACGCCACTCACACGCTAGTGCGACCTGTCCTTCGCAAACAGGAAGCAGACCCGCTACTAAGTCATTGAGTCATCGGGTCATTGAGCGATTGAGCCATTGAAAAGTAGTGACAAAATGATTCGATGTGTCAATGGCACAATGGCCCGATGACTCAATGGCACAAACCGAAACGGCGCAATGGCACAATGACTCAATGTTTGGGTTCTCCGGGCCAACTCCTGGCCAATTCCCGGCATCGGACTCTCTGAGCTCGATCCACGAGGGGGAAGACCATTTCTTGAAGAGAAGTGTTTCCACGTGTAGAACGAGGAAAAGGCGGATGGGGTTGGCACTCCTCGCTGTGCTCTTAAGCTTGCCATCGGGCATGGCGGCTCAGGCACAGAATCCGCCGGCGGACCAGAAACCGCCCTCTTCCTCAGGTGCGCCAGCTTCCGCCCAGAAGACGCCCGCCCAACCCGCCCAGACTCCTCCTGAGGGTCAGAAGCCAGCCCCTTCCTCAGGCGCCCCACCTTCCGCCCAGACAGCGCCTACCCAGCCCTCTCAGGCTCCTCCCGCGACTCCCCAGCAGAAGCTCCAACTCGAGACGCCCCAGGCAGCGCCCGCCCAGCAGAAACCTCCTGTACTCACAACTCCCACTGCACCCGCGCAGCCGCAAGGACAGCCCGCCGCCCAGCCAACCATAAAAAATATTGTTTTTCGAGGGAACCGCCGCATTACCAGCGCGGTCATGCGCGCCCGCCTCTTCTCGAAGGTAGGTGATGTTTATAATGAGGCGGCTCTGCGGCGGGACTTCATGTCGCTCTGGAATACCGGCTACTTCGATGACATTCGCATGGAAGCGACGGATGCTCCAGACGGCAACAAGATCATTACTTTCTTCGTTCGAGAAAAGAAGCTGGTGCGCAGCATTGACTACAAAGGATTGAGCAGCGTTCAACAATCGGATGTGCTGGATGCATTCAAAAAGGAAAAGGTGCCCCTCTCCATCCAATCCCAGTACGATCCGGTGGTCGTCAGGCGGGCGGAGGTGGTTCTTCAGGAGATGCTCTCAGCGCATGGGAAGATGTTTGCCACCGTCCGGCACCGCACGCGGAATATTCCGCCCAACTCCGTAGCTCTCACGTTTATTGTAGTGGAAGGCCCCAAGGTGAAAGTGGGGAGCGTCCGCTTCACCGGAAACCACGTCTTCTCTGCTCGTGAGCTCTCCCGCTCCATGAAGTATTCCCGAGCGGCTGGCGCTCCGCCCTGGTTCTACTGGTTCCATAAGACTTACGACAAAGAGAGGATCGAAGCCGACCTGGAAAACATCCGCGATCTCTACCGGGACCACGGTTACTACTTCGCTCTGGCGAAAGAACCGGAAACGAAGATGGTGGACACCCGACGGCGCTATCCATTCTTCTTTTTCAGTTGGGGCCGGGGCAAGCGAGTGGATCTGACCATCCCGGTGGAGGAAGGGTTGCAGTATCGCCTGGGCACCTTCGTCATTCGCGGGAACAAGCTCTTAACGCAGAAACAGTTGGCACCGATCCTGCGGATGAAGCCTGGCGATATTTTTTCACTCTCTAAGGTCCGGAAGGCTATGGAAAACTACACCAAACTCTATGGCCAGTTCGGTTACATTAATTTCGTCGCTACCCCTGACCCCGAGCCCGATAACAAGCGGCGGGTCATTAACTTGGCACTGGACTTTGAGGAAGATAAGCAATTTATAGTTCATCGCATCGAGTTTTCCGGCAACACCAAAACGCGCGACAAGGTGATTCGACGGGAATTGCTGCTGAGCGAAGGAGATATGTTCAACTCCCAGTGGTGGGACTTGAGTGTCCTCCGAGTCAATCAACTGGGCTTCTTCGACACAATAAAGAAGGAAGACTATGACATCACCCAGAACGGCGCGAACAGCACTGTTGACATCACCATGAAGGTTAAGGAAAAGGGCAAGAACTCGATAGGATTTTCGGGCGGGGTCAGCGGCTTGGCGGGCAACTTCGTTGGGGCCAACTACGCCACCAACAACTTCCTGGGGCTGGGCGAAACCTTGAGTATTCAAACCGAGTGGGGGACTTTTCAGAAACTCTACTCGTTTGGGTTCACTGAGCCGTACGTTTTTGACCGCGCCATGACGATGGGATTCACGGTCTATCGCAGCGATTACCGGTATGACCAACTGCGGTACTTAGCTGCGGCCTACGGCGTCAGCCCCACAACCCTCGAGAGCTCTCAGTATGGTCAATACTACGCGCAGAATTTCCAGCAGAACTCTTCCGGTTTTACGTTCTTTACCAGCTACCCGTTGCGCCGCAGTTTCGCTCGCGTCGGTGTGACTTACAGTTACTCCTATAGCAGCATGCAAGCGTTCAATGCGGCTTCCACGGCCTACTTTGAGGCTATCAATTTTCGTGGGTTGGCAGGCCCCTCAGCCTTGAGTGGCATCGTCTCCAGCGCGTTGATGCCTACTTATATGTATAACACTATCAACGACGCCTGGAACCCAACCCGGGGAAGGTACTTGTCTCTGTCGCTGGGGTTGTCCGGCCTGGGCGGCAACGTCTTTACCGTTACCCCGGCCATCGAATTCAAGTACTATCATCCGGTCCGCAATGTTCATGCCGAGAGACCGCAATCTTTCGGCATGCGCATACTGGCCTCATCCATCCAAGGATACGGTGGGCGCGTGCCGCCGCCTTTTGCGCGCTTCTACATGGGCGGCGAATATGACATCCGTGGTTTTAATATCCGTTCAATCAGCCCCTTGGCTTTCTTTCCCTCGCTGGGGCAAGTGTGTAACCGCGACAACTTCGGCAATCCTATTTATGGCACCGGTTCCAATGGGCAGAAGGGAACGACGTGCGGGTCGTACACGCAATTCCCGTACTTCACGCCCATCTACCCCGGCGGGGACACGGAGCTGATCACCAATTTTGAATACCGTGTACCGATTGCCGGTCCGGTCAGCGTCGCGGCTTTCGTCGACGCTGGAACCTCTTTTGTCATGCGCACCAACCAGCTTCAAATTGACACCTCTATTCCTTCCCTGCATAACTTGGCAACTGAGTACCCGTACTTCACGCTACCGACAAGACTAAGGATTATCGCGAACACCAACTTGCGTCCCCGCAGCTCCACGGGACTCGACTTGCAGGTCATCTTGCCGATCGTTAATGCGCCGTTTCATCTTTATTATGGCTATAACTGGCTCCGCGAGAACAACGTCAGCGTCATCCCTCCCCAAGAACTGCCACCCGAGACGATGTTTCCCAATCCAGCCACCTATCAAGATGCCGTGAACCTGTTTCGCGGGTTTAGGCTGCGGGAGATAAAAGCTAGGGTGGGGTTCACCGTGGTCCGCACCTTTTAGACAAGAAATGAGTTAGAATGTGGTATCGCACTTAGAACTTTAATCTGTTGAAGGAGATTGAATGAAGACTCGAGTTTCCACAATCACTCTTTTGCTCTTCCTCGGAGCTGTCCCGGCGGGCCTGCTGGCTCAGAGCTCGGGGACCCCAGGTAAGGTCGGGGTCGCCAATATTCAGGAGGCAATTCTGAGCACGGGGGAAGGAAAGAAATCGATGGCTGATCTTCAGAAGAAGTATCAGCCTCGCCAGCAAGAAATTCAAAAGGACCAGCAGGACATCCAAGCCATTACCGACCAATTGCAGAAACAGGCGGCCACACTTAGCGACGAAGAGCAGCGGCGCCTGAACAGAGAGCTAGAGGAAAAGCAGAAGATTCTGAAACGCACCAGCGAGGATGCTCAGGCCGACTTCGCAAGTGACCGGGACGAAATGTTTCGTCGCATCGGTCAGAAGATGGTGGGCGTGATTCGAGATTATGCGCAAAAGAATGGCTACTCGCTGATTATCGGAAGCGACCAGGTCCCGATCTATTACGCGGCCAACGAAGTGGATTTGACGGACCAAATCGTGAAGCTCTACGACGCTGCCAACCCCGTTGATGTCCCGACTACGGGTGGACCGGCAACACCTGCTGCGACGCGATCCGGTGCGCCTTCCGCCTCCAAGCCAGCCAACAGGCCGAAGCCGTAAGAAGTCATGGCTAAGGGGATCCCTTTGCCTATGGCCTGCACTATTTCGTAGCGGGGGTGGGGTGTCTCTTGCCGTAGGTCGTGTGTGTTAGGAAGGGCAAACCCGGCTAGGTGGTAGGTGGGGAAAACCGCATAGTACAATCCGGCTTCCCCATCGCCCGCCACCGTGCGGCGTACCTTTTAGCAATGGCAGGCGGCCGTCTCCATACCCCAACATGCCCCCCACATACCATCTGCCACCTACGACACACCCTCCTTGGGTTCTGCGTGGATGTTGACTCGGAGGACCTGGGGATAGGCTCTTCGAATCCTGAACTCCAGTTCTTCAGTAATGTCATGGACCCGAGCTATGGGTAGGCCGGGGAGGAGTGTGCAATGGCACCGGACGAACACGTTTCCCGCTGCTTGGTGCGCTTCGATGTCGTGACAGTCTAAGATGCCTGGAATCTCTTTGGCGATCTCCGTCAGCTTGGATTGCAACTCGGCCGGCGTAAACTGGACGGCGTTCACCGCCTCCACGTTTTTGGTGAAAGGCTCGAGGTGGATGTTCACCTCGCAAACTTCAGGAAGGTCCCGTTTGATGTCCTGCTCGAGCGCGGTGGCCTGGTCGTGGGCGGTCGCCAGCCCCAGGTTGGGCTCCACCTCGAGATCCAGGATGACGTTGATGCACCCCTTCACTTCATAAGCGGTCACCTCATGAACCTGGAAGTTTCTTCGGTTGGCGATGGACCGGATTTTCTCCACCAGATCTCCCGTAGGCGGTTCGCTGGGAGTGGTATGAATAACCACGTCGGAGTCGGGAAAGATTTGGTGGACCGCAGACTCCACCAAATCCGCCACCGCTTTGGCGTGCTCGAGCGCCGTGTTGCTGGGAAGGGCCAGCCTCAAGTCCACGAAAAGACGTGGCCCGCTTTGGCGGGTCCGGATGCGGTCCAGCCTCAGAACTCCAGGAACCCGTGAAACAGCTTCAGCAATGCGGCTCGAGCTGCCTTCCGGGGAAGTGTCCACCAATGCCTCCACGGTCTGTTTTCCAAGCTTCAACGTGATGTACACGACGATTCCCGCCACTACGAGTGCGGCAATGGGGTCAGCCTTGCGGAGCCAGGGGAGGTTTTTTTGGTTGGCGATGTAGACCAGGATGAGGCCCAAAATCACCACGCTCGAGCTATAAACATCCGTGGAGAAATGCAAGGCATCGGCTTCCAGGGCCTGGCTATTATATTTTCGCGCCACCCGGAACAGCGCCCGGGATCGAAAAGTGTCAATGGTGATGGCAATGAACATTACGGCAAAGGCCGCCAGGCTCGGCTCCACATGAACCTCATGATAGAAGAGCCGGCGGGTGGCTTCCCAAATGATCCAGGTGCAGGTCAGTATCAAAAGGGTGGCCTCGACGAAGGCGGAGAGGGATTCGACCTTCCCATGGCCGAAGGGGTGGTCCGGGTCGGCCGGTTTGTCGGACACCCGGACGGAAATATAAGTCACCACCGCCGCCACGAAGTCCAGCCCGGAGTGCATGGCTTCCGAAATGATTCCCAAGCTGCCCGTCAAGAGGCCTACGGTCAGCTTCATGGCGATCAACAGGAGGGCCGCCACCGCGGAGGTCAAGGCCACCGTCTGCTTTTCCTGCGTTGGAATGCTCTGAGCCATGCTTGCCTCCAGGTGCGCCCCCTCAGGGCATTATAAAACGGCCGGGTTAAATGAGGAACCGGACAAACGAGCAACTGAAAGGATTAGGTTCGGCTCCCTCAACCATTACCCGCGGCTGCGCCGCCTGACTTGCGGAAAGGCTCGGCCTTTCCGAACGGCCCAAATCTCAAAGAATTTGTTCCGCGCAGGCTGGCAGGCTGAGCCTTCCAGCCTGTGCGGAACAGGAGAAACAGTACAGAATGGCCGGAAAGCCGGAGGCTTTCCGCAAGTCGGGGCGGCAGAGCCGCTCCGATTGATGTTGCATCCGCCCAGAGGCTCACGTAGTATAGACACGTAGCCGAATTAGACAAAGCCTTCCGGGCCTTTGGTGGGCAGGCGCAAGGGCGCAAATCGGTCTGCCTGGAGAGGTTCGGCGGGGCGCCCAAGCGATTTAGCGGCGATTCTACATCGCCGCACGCCGCACGCGCGAGACCATAGTGAGCCAAGCATGAAGAACCAGAAGGTGAAAACAGTAGCTGATTCCTTTACGGAAACGATGGAGATAGTTCTTCCCAATGATGCCAATCCTTTGGGAAACATCCTGGGCGGCAAAGTCATGCACCTGATCGACATCGTGGGAGCGATCTCCGCTCGCCGTCACTGCCGCACTCTATTGGTGACCGCATCCGTAGATAATCTGGACTTCGTTCATCCCATTAAGGTCGGCCAATTGATTGTCCTGCAAGCTTTTGTCACCCGCGCGTTTAACACCTCGCTAGAAGTTGAGGTCAATGTCTTCTTGGAAGATAGCCTAACTGGCGAGCGCCGTCAGACCAGTTCAGCCTTCGTCACTTACGTGGCGGTCGATCGCGACGGTCGCCCGACCAAGGTACCCCCCATTCTCCCAGTTACAGCGGAAGAGAAACGCCGTTTCCGGGAGGCGCTGGTGCGACGCCACCGCCGGCTGGCGCTTGCGGCCCGCGCTCATCGTCGATACTTCGAAAGGGAAAAATAAACTGTAAGGGCGGCCCTCTCCAGTCGGCGGGCTGCCCCTACGCGGCGAGAGGATGCAGCGATTTTTGGCAGATGGAGAAGCACATGAAGAACAAACGCGAAAAAATCTTCTCAGGAACACCTTGGGAACCCAAGGTGGGTTATTCCCGCGCAATCAAGGTTGGGGACATCGTCTACGTCTCCGGGACCACTGGTACTGACCCCTCGGGAAAAGTTCTGGCCCCGGGAGACATGTACGCGCAGACGGCGCAGGCAATTCGTAATATCGAGAGCGCCCTGAAACGCCTGGGCCTGGGCCTTGAATACGTGGTCCGCACACGGATTTACGTTACCAAGATGGAATTGTGGGAGGAAGCGGCGAGGGCGCACTCGGAATCCTTTGGCACTATCCATCCGGCGACGACGCTGATAGAAGTCTCAAGGTTTATCGACCCGGAAATGCTGGTGGAGATTGAAGCCGTGGCGGTCAGCTGATAGAGTCAGGAGTTAGGAGCCAGAAATCATCAGCCTTCTCCCCTGGGGCTGAGTGTGTCCCGTACCTTTGGCTGGACGCCGGGGTGCGAGCCGCTACTCCTGCCAGCTTGAGCCCCAAAGGGGCTGAAAGCGCCCATCCCATCGACCCCGGCGGGGGATTGCCCGGACGTCCGATTTCGAGGTCCGCGGCTTTTGCGAGATAACCGCGATCTCCAGGGTGTATTCTAACGCTCTCTCTCAACCGTCGCCCTTTTAATTTTTGCCCTCTATTTTTAGCTTTCGCTGGCGCTTGGTGCGCGCTCACTGCTCCGGTATGCCTGTCTTGCAAGAAAGAAAAGGGGGGGTGAAACGCGCCGATCGAGCGCTCACCTGGGGTGATTTGAGATTCCAGATTTCAGATTTCAAATGCGCAGGCGCCCGCCTCCAGTGCTTTCAGATTGGAAATGGCAGATTTCAGCCGCGCGCCAGCGACGATTCGAGATCAGGCGTTAGAGATTGGCGATTGCAGGTTCAGACTCAAAACCGGATGCCTGAGCTACCGCTTCGTGACCGGCCCTTTAAGGATTTGAGGGATTTGCGGGAAGAGGCTGGCAGCCCTTTGAACTTGCGGGTCACCTTTTGTTTCCGTTTCGTCACCGCTGGAAAGGCCGTAGACCAGATTGAGCAGCTCGACTTTGATTCTCAGTTTCAGGTAATCCTGATCCTTGTCCCAGTATTCCTCAGGGGTTCGAACTCCCCCTCGGGTGAGGAAGGCCTTGAAATCATCAAGCATGGCGGCGTCTGGCTCAAAAGCGCCATTCGTGCGGCCATGGAGTGTCAAGTACTCCGAGGCAAAGTCGGTAAAGGCGCCCGTCTGGTTCAAGAAAGCAACCCAAGGATCGAGTTTGCGTGGAGGGATTTCGACGTCCGGCGCGATTCCCCCTCTGGGCGAAAGCGGCCTGCCATCGTCCGTTGCAAAGTGGCTGGAGTTGGACGCCGGGTCGAGTTCGCGGCCAGGTGCGGCCAGGGCGGTTCCCGGAAGAGGCCGTTGAAGGGAGCGGCCGCTAGGGGTGAAGTATTGGGCAGTAGTCAGCGCAAGGCCTGTATCCTCACTCAAGGCCGTTACGGATTGCACAACGCCTTTTCCGTAGGTCGGCTCGCCGGCGATGACCGCCCGGTCGTGCTCTTGCAACGCCGCCGCGAGCACCTCGGCAGCGCTGGCCGTATCCCCATTCACCAGGACAATCATGGGCGCGTCGAAGCGGGCGCCCGCGGCATGCCCCGGCTCCACAGACGACGTAGTCCGGTAGGCCTTTTCCGGCGAAGCCCGGCCGCGCATGGTCATCACCAGGGCATCGGGTCTCAGGAAAAGACTGGCAACGCCTATCGCCGCGTCCACGACGCCGCCATGGTTGTCGCGCAGGTCGAGCACGAGGCCATCGAGAGGCGGGGTCTCCAGACGAGCCACCGCGTCCAGAACTTCCTGCGGGGTTTTCTGCTCGAAGCTGCTCAAATGGATGTACCCGATTCCCGACGACAGCAGAAACGACTTGTCCACGCTGGGCAAGGCCACTTCCGCCGGCTTCAGATCGTAATCTTGCGCAATGAATTTGCCCGGGTGGATGACCCCCAGGCGCACTGGGTGGGAGCGAGAGCGCCGCAGCAACTCGACCAGGGATTGAAAATCTACCCGGTTGACGCGCGTACCATTGATTTCCACTATTTCATCGCCGGGCCCCAACCCCGCCCGCCATGACGGGGAGCCCTGGGCGGTCTGAAGCACCAGTATTTTGCCCGGCGTCACATACAGGATGGAACCGAATCCCAGCGCCTCACCACGCGTTTGTTGTTTTAGGAGCTCGAATTGCTCGCGGTCGAAGAAAGAACAGAAGGGGTCCAGCGCGGAGAGCATGCCCCGGATGCCGCCATCAAAGACCGCCCGGTCAGGATCAACAGGCTCCGCAAGGTTTTTTTGAATGGCGCCGTAGGCTTCCGTAAACTTCAGGCCTTCGACGGTGACTTCGTCCGAGGGCGGAGAACTCTGAGGGAAAGCGATGCCTCCATGGGTCAAGACAGCGAGCCCCAGAAGGCTGTAAAGAACGAACTTGGTCGAGCACTTCAACTGACCAGACTAACCCTCCCTTTTCAGTATACTACGATCAAGGCAAACTCCCCGAGGTTACGTGGCCAGGCGCCCCCGTCGCCTGAGGTAAGATTTCTAAACGCGCGCCTCTTGTGGCTGCTCCTGGGCGGCCACAAGGCCGCTCCTACGACGTGAGTTGAGCATAACGCAGGTGCCATCTCGCCACCATGAGTGTAGTAAAATGTCTTGGAAACGAATATCGTCTTTCACAGGAGTTTCGACCATGGAGAGAGAGCAAGAGGTAAGCCGCCGCGATTTCTTGAAGACGGCCGCCGTAGTCGCAGCGGCTTCCGCACTCACGAGTGAGGGGGCGCCCGCCATCCTGACCAATCCCAGCCCCAACAATGCGATCAGCTATGGAATGATCGGCACGGGAACTGAGGGGTGTACATTGCTCAGGTTCTTAGCGACTATTCCCGAAGGCCGGTGTCTTGCCACATGCGACATTTATCCACCCAATCTCAAAAAGGGGGTTGAGACCATCGGATCGAATCCTCAAACGTACGAGGACTATCGCCAGATGCTGGAAAGAAAAGATCTCGATGCGGTGATGGTGGCGACGCCGCTCAATCTCCACGCCCAAATGGTGATCGATGCCCTGAGCGCAGGCAAGCACGTCTTCGTCGAGAAGACCATGTACTTCAAAGAAGATGAAGGGGAGCAAATTCGCAAGGCGGCGGAAGAGCATCCAAAGCAAGCTCTGCAAGTCGGTCTGCAACGCCGCTCCAGCGTCCTTTACCAGGTGGCCATGGAAATGATCCGCAAAGGCGCCCTGGGCAAGGTGATGTTCGTGCGCGCGAATTGGCATCGCAATAGCAACTGGCGGCGGCCCGTGCCCGATCCCAAGTTCGAGCGTCTTATCAACTGGCGCATGTACAAGGAATATTCGGGAGGATTGCTTGCTGAGTTGGCTTCCCACCAATTGGACGTGGGCAATTGGGCTATCGACGCCAAGCCCATCTCCGTGGTTGCGACCGGGGGGATCGATTATTGGAAGGACGGCCGCGAAGTCTGCGACAACGTCCAGGCAATTTACGAATACCCGGGCGGCCAGAAGTTTATGTGGAGCGGCGTGCTCTATAACGAGCATTTCCAATTCGAGGAAGAAATCATGGGCGATCAGGGGACGCTGGTTATCACCCTCGGGAAGGGAATGTACTTCCGTGAACCAGCGGCCAAGGTATCGAACGCCGGCTTGAAGGAAAACTGGTGGGCCGGCGCCACGGTGTCCAAGGCGGCAACGCAAGAGGGGATCCCCATTTTTCCCGAGCCCGCTGCCAATCAAAAGACGGGCTTCGCTGACCGCGAACTGCTCTATGCCAAGCGCTGGCTGGCGTCGATGGGGATTTACAAGTACGAGGAAGCGCATGACCCCTGGTGGAGTGAGATGTCGAATTTCTTTGCCTCCATCCGGGAAGGAAAACCGGTGATTGCTCCGCTGGAAATTGGTGTGGCGGATGCGCAGGGGGTAATCTACGGCAACCGTGCGGTGGAAACGGGGCAGAAAATCTTCTGGCCAAAGAAAGGGAACAGTTAATTAGGAATAGTGAATGGTCAATAGTAAATTATAAATTATAAATTACGAACTATCGGTTAGAAGGATGATATTTCTCACGCATTCGGTCGGGGCACCGCTTAACAAGATCGGCATGGGCAACTACGTTCAAAGTAGCTAACTGCCGAAGGGTCCCGGCGGTTGCATTCTGGCTCCTGGCGCCGGTCCTCTGACTCGTGCTCGCCACTCGTCGCTGAATCATGACCTGCATCCGCAATTCAATATTCACCACCCGCCGTTCGCCACACAGCATTTACAATTTACTATTTATAATTCTGCTTTTCGGTCACTCGTCACTCGTCGCTGCCCTAGGCAGCCAGGAGGCGGAAAATCGTGTCCGCTACGAGGCCTCCCACGAAAGCATGGGCACCGTTTTCACAGTGGCTGTTTATGGGCAGGAGCGGAGTTTCCTCGCGGAGGTTGTGGAACAGGTTTTCGAGGAAGTCGACCGGCTGGACGAGCAGATGAGCAACTATAAACCGGACAGCGAGCTTTCAGCCATCAACCGTGAGGCCGCCAGTCATCCCGCCGTCGTTGAGCCCGGACTGTTCCATTTGCTCGAGATCTCTGTCCACCGCAGCGAAGAGACGGACGGCGCCTTTGACATCACCGTCGGCCCGCTGATAAAGTCCTGGGGTTTCTTCCGCGGGCGTGGCCGCCTGCCCACTGGGGCTGAAATCAGCCAGGTGCTCAAGCGGGTTGGGTACCAGCACCTGAAATTGGACGCCGAACATCGCACCATCCGATTTGACGACCCGGGAATTGACCTTGATCTGGGAGGAATCGCCAAGGGCTACGCCGTGGATCGCGCCGTGGATATTCTTCGCTCCAATGGGATCACGTCGGCGCTGGTCTCCAGTGGCACGAGCAGCATCTATGCCCTCGGCTCGCCGCCCGGAGCACGCGGGTGGAAGATCACGGTGCGCGATCCTTACGACGGGCACAAGCCCGCGGATGTGATCCATCTCCAGAACTATTCGCTGTCCACCTCGGGGAGCTATGAGAAGTTTTTTAGGATTGGCGGCAAAAACTATTGCCATATTATGAATCCGCATACGGGTTGGCCGGTCCAGGGTGTGCTCTCCACCGTGGTTCTGGCGGCTACTGGGACAGACACCGACGGACATTCAGCCGGTTGTTTTGTGATGGGGGTCGAGCGCACCCGGAAGTACCTCGCCGCACACCCAAATATCGCCGTGATCTTCTATCTCCCCACCGAAGCCCCAGCCAAGTACAAGCGCATCCTGCTGCGCTCGGACTCCTACGGACTCCCTGCCGACAGTATCGTGGAGATCGACCGTTAGCTCACTGCGGACGCGGTACGCGGGGCACGTGGGGGAGTTCAACCTTGCGAAAGAAGCCAGCCATTACAAAGTCGGCGCGGGGCGGACTCTCAGCGTGGCGAGGGAGAAAGTCTCCCCCAACCCTGCAATGACCAAAAGCCCCGAACTGGGAGCCCCAGAAAAACGCAAGGTACACGGCAAGACACGGTAACCTAAAGGGGGCAGGGCGGCCGCCCCCGCTGCGCTTGCCTTCCCTCCACCGAGGGTGGATAGGCTGTCTATCATCGCGAGGGGGCCGCCGAGGTTCTCGCTGACCCTCATACGAGTAGCGCGGGCTGGCGCCGGCATCGTTGTTTGATGCCTGCGATTTGCGCCTGCCAGCTTCGCTGATCGCGGACATTACAGAACAATGCCGGCGCCACCCGCCCGCTCGCAGAGGCAGTGATTTTACGCTTTTGGCCAGGGCATTATGGGATTGGGATAGATACGGTGCTCTGCCTCACCCCCGTCACGGTGACTGCGTAATTAGTACTGTTATCCGTCCCAGTTGGTCCCGGATTGGTTACCAGAAGCTGCAACCCAGCGGCGGCACCCTGTGGCCCCACGGAGTTCAACGCACCCGCAAGGTCCGGCGTGCTTCCGTTGGATTGCAGCAATGACATGCTGCAACTCCCGTCCGCGTTCACCGCATAGGTGCCGGTAAAGGTCATCGTAAAAACCGTGCCCTTGTCCACAGCGGTAAACGAACCCTCGAGGTTCCCCTTGCCGTCAAAAGTGATTGTTCCTATTCCACCCTGCTCGTCGAAATCCGGATCGGCGCTCCACGAGTTGTACAGGAAGGAGAAACTCCCTTGTAAACTTGCCAAGCTGTAAGTCACCTTTGTTGGGGACTGGAGCAAAGCGGTGCCGCTAATGACCACGTTGTTGCCGTTGTCGGTCTGCATGAACTGGAAGCCGTGCGCGACCCCACCGGCAAGGGAGTTCAGAACAAACCCGAGGTCAAATGTGGGCGGTTTTGAAATGGAGCTTGTAACTTCGATCGCGCCCGTGCCATCGGTGTTCACGGTGTAAGTTCCGCTCCAGACGTCGTCCTTGGACACACCGCCCCCTACCGCTGTGGCCGAGCCGGTCATATTACCTGCGCCGTCGAATTTCAGGACTCCCACCTCGGCATACTGATTCTTGCCGACATCCACAGTCCATTTATTGAGCGTAAAGCTGTAGCTACCCCTGAGGCTCGCCTCGCTGAAGCTGGCACCCTGCGCGGATAGCGCGAGCCCGGTTGTCGCGAAGACCAAGACCCCAACCTCCAGAAAACATCGCCTTAACATTTGCACAAACCTCCTCCTCAATTTGGATTTTTGTTTTCAACTTTCGACCGATGGTAAACCCACCCTTGGCCCTCACTAAACGGAGCTGTCAGTGGGTAGCCACGCACAGTGCTCCCCTGTCCCTGGGTTCTTCCCAGCGGCAGGGCCCGCGGTTGGGGATGCACCATGCGTGCCTACCCCTGCCTCGCCCGGCGAGCTCGCAGACCGTCAACTGCAACGGTCTGCGCCAGCCCCGGTGACGACTGCGCATGGGTCACGGTTATCAGTCCATACAATTGTTATTAGGTTGAAAGCCCTTTCCCCTATACTATGCATTCAGAACAGCGCGACGAAGACAGTTTGTCAACCCCTTTTTGATCCTTGCCTTTGGTTCTCCTTGTGCGCCGGTCAAAACCCGCGAGGTTTAGCAAGTGGCCTAGAGCGGGTAGCCACGGCAAACGCTGTATTTGCCGCGGGCGCTTTGATGCGCTGGCGACACACGGTGCCTCGATTTGGCTGCTGTCGCGCCATCGCACATTGGAATTCCCTGGGTTCTCACTCGTTGCAGGAGATTACGACGAGGGCGCTGAAGATGAACTGCGGGGATTCTTCGACCACCAAAGAACGGTGGCCTCAGAATGACACGGGGTCGACTTTTTCATCCCCAAATGGCCTACTTGGTCTGAATGGCTGAGAGGTGCGGAAACTCACTGCTGCTTTTTCGTTCCGAGCTTGCTTCAACCGCTGCCGTAGCGCTGACCTTTAGGTCAGCACGAAGGAAATGCCCACCTAAAGGTCAACGGTCCATAGCGGCCTCAAGCTGGCGCACTCCAAAGCCCGCCTGCCGACCCTGGAGGGTGGTGTCATCCACTCCAGGGGGCAGTACCAAGCACGGGTTGCTACGCCTTCTCGACCCGCAGGTTGTCAGTGAAGTTGAAAAACGTGGCGGCCAAGCGCGCGTCGGCCTCAGCCTTGGCGCGGTCTAGCCGATTGGCCACTACGCCTTCCAGGGTCACATTACCGTTCTTCACGATGACGTGGATAGGCGGCAAGGCCTGATCGGCGTAATGAATGAAGAACGGATCTCTGTAAATGGCCCGCGCGATGGCAAGGCGCAACTGATCATCGTATTGAGAGGTTGGGAGGACCTCGAGGTTGTTTTCGAATTCAGCCACTCCCTTGACGTGAGCCAAGAAATTGCCAATGTCTTGCTTCTTGTAGGGTTGCGTGACCTGGCCATTCACAACCAGCCGGTCGCCCTCGACGCCTAATGTAATATTGTCGAAAATCGTGTACGCGTAGTACGCCACGATATCTTTCCGTGCCTGCTCGGCAATCTGGCCAGGCGTTACGTCCTCAGCATAAACGTTGAGGTTGTCAATGACGGTCACTCCGTCCACCCGGCGCGCCGCGTGTTCGGCATCCATCTTGACACCCACGGAATCTACCGTCCCAGTGAGTGTGGCAACTCCACTGCCCACGCTGACCTGAACGTTACCGTGCTTAAAAACCTGGGCGCGGTAAAGCTTGTCCTCGATTTTTGCGGTAATCTGCGCCGGTGAGTCCATTTGCTTCTTGGCAAAAGTCACCTGGGCCGCAATAGCCAGCATCAATGGCGCAAAGAGAAGTATTGTTCTGCGCATTTTTATCCTCCTTCTTGCCTACGCTTGGATCGAACTGCGTAGGCCACACCTGTCCGGTTCCGTGGGTTCCCTGCCCTTTCACTCTTGCCGATCCCGAGCCCTGGCGGAACCAGCAGACACGCACATTGACGTTGGGGATTGAGTGCAGGTTACAAACCCAGCGGTAGGTGTTGTAGGCGCAAGTTTGCCTCACGCGCGTTGTGGGGGCCATGCTCGCGGTTGCCCCCCTGCGCCCCAAGGCCTTCGGGCGGCGAGCCGCGGGCGGCCACAAGGGCCGCCCCTACATCAAACGTCCATGAGGTCCAGCGCCATGGCAGCAGCGCCGTATAAAGGCGAGTACAAGCCAAGCTCGGCGGTAACAATCTCCGTCGAATAACCAATCGTCGGCGAGGCGAGTTCCTTCAAAGACTGATGCAGGGGGACTAGCAGAATGTGTCCGGCGAGAGTCAGTCCGCCGCCCAGGATAATCCTATCCGGGTTGAGAATGCGGATGACCGTGAGCAAACCGCGCGCAAGCCAAGCAGCCGCTTCTTGGACGATATGAAGCGCCGCTGGGTCGCCTTCGGAAGCCGCCTGCGCGATTTCCTTTGCCGTAATCCCTTCGGTGCTCTCACCGCTCGAGTTACCGATGTGGGTGAGGCTCTCCCTGCGCCGCCGTCGCCACTCCTTGCCCCGCTCAGCTATAGCCCAACCGGAACAGAAACTCTCCAGGCATCCCACCGCGCCACAGGAGCATGTATTTCCCGAGTCGGAAATGGGAACATGTCCCAACTCCCCCGCTAAGCCGTCCTTGCCTCGATAGGTTTTGCCATTCAGAATCAGCCCCGCTCCGACACCTGTACTGAGCGTGACATAAACCATGGCTTGCGTGCCCCGGCCGGCGCCATAACGGAATTCGCCCAGCGCGCCGGCATTGGCGTCGTTGTCGATCAGGCAGGGCAAGCGCAAATTCGCGTCCACCCATTCGCCTAACGAGAAGCTCTTCCAACCAGGGGAATGCACCGAAGTAACCCTTTGAAGCTGGAAATCCACGGGCCCACCAAAACTGATTCCGCAGGCCCCCACGGGAGAACGCGATTGCTCGAGGAGAGTTCGCGCGCGATGGCGGATTTGTTCCAGCATCCATTCGCGGCCGCCGGAACGCAGCGTGGCGCCTTCAGAAATCGCCAACCGGCGCCCCTGGTGATCGAAAAGGCCAAGGCGGAAATGGGTGCCGCCGATGTCGATCGCGAGGGCGGCATGTGGTAGGTCGTATGTGGTAGGTGGGGAAGACCCTCCCGACCTACCACGAACCACTCGCCGCCTAAGGTTCCTCCCCATCTACGACCTACGGCTCTTCATGCTGACCATTGCGGACAAACTGCCGAGATTCTTCGGCCCCCAAAAAGCGGGGGCCTCAGAATGACAGGCAGCGGTTCTTCCCCACCTACGATCTACCCCATACGACCTACCGTTCTTCACTCATTTCCGATATCGCGGTGCGAAACCCGGGTCTTATATCCTTCATTGGCCAGGGCTCGGCCAACCTTTTCCGCGATGGCGACCGAGCGGTGACGCCCGCCCGTACATCCGATAGCAATAGTAAGATAGCTCTTACCTTCTTGGATGTAATTGGGAAGGAGGTAGAAAAGGAGGTCCATCAAATGCTTCATGAAGGCCCGGGTAGAAGGAAAAGAATCCATAAAACGTTGTACCGCCGCGTCTTGCCCCGTTTTGCTCTTCAGCCGCGGGATATAGTTCGGGTTGGGGAGAAAACGCGCGTCAAAAACCAGATTCGCATCAGAAGGCAGGCCGAAACGAAATCCAAAGGAAACCACGGAAACCAGGATGGCTCTAAGCGCCGACAATCCGCCGAATTGCGTTTGGATCAGCTCCCGCAGTTCGTGCACGTTCATCCGGCTGGTATCAATCGTGACGTCAGCCAGTTGACGCATGGGCTTCAGCAGGGTGCGCTCTAGCCGGATTCCCTCGCGCACCGGAAGTTCGCGCCCCAAGGGGTGAGGGCGGCGAGTCTCCTCGAAGCGGCGAATCAATACCCTGTCGGACGCTTCCAAAAACACGAGCGACAAATTCGAATATCTGTTTTTCAGATCCTCATAGACGGTGGGGAGTTGGCTGAGCGCCTGGCCTTCGCGAATGTCCACTACCACTGCCGCACGCTGCATGCGGCTGGCCACGCGCAGGCAGGTTTCCGCAAAACCCGCGATCAAATCAATGGGCAGGTTATCCACGCAGTGGTAACCCAAGTCCTCGAAGGCTTTGAGAACGGAGCCCTTGCCGGACCCGCTCATCCCGGTGACCAGAACGAAATGTTTCCGATGCTTGGTGGCGGCCATGGAAAACCAGAAAGCAGAAGGCAGAACGCAGTTAGGTAGTGGGCAGTCGGCCATGAACGGCCGGCGCGGCGAGTGTCATTCCGAGCGAGGAATCTCGCTCTGAGCCTTTCCTCCACAGACAAGCTACGCTGCGAAATCACACTGTGCAGTTCAAAGCCGTAGAAAGAACCCCTCACCTGCACCGCGACGGTTGGCGAAAACGCCGTCGCGGGTCACCCTCCCGATTTCTGGGGTCTGATGGTCCGATTCGAATCGGACCTGAAATCGGACCCCCCGAGGGAGAGGGCTGCTGCTGCTGCTGCTGCTGCTGCTGCTGCTGCTGCTGCTGCTGCTGCTGCTGCCGCTGCTGCTGCTGCTGCTTATGTGCCCACCATCCCTCTGGTCCCTCATCAGAAAGGAGGGGAGTTAACGAACCAGGTACTTTCTACCTTCTGCTTTCTGCTTTCCGCCTTCTGCTTTTCACGGTTCCGGTTCGATCAACCCCAGGTTGCCATCGGGACGGTGGTAAATGACGTTGACACGTTCGGTCGTGGGATTGCGAAACACCACCGCGCCAGCACGCGACTGATCGAGTGCAGAGATTGCTTCTTCGACGGTCATAGGTTTGATCGGAACTCGCTCGGCCTGGATCGTGCGGCGCTCCTCTTGGTCGATAAGGGTGGGGCCCAGAACGTTCAGGACCACCGTGGTGGCGGGCTTAGGACGCCGCTTGCGGGTGAGCTTCCTCTCCCGCAGCCGCACAGCTTGGCGTTCCAGCTTGCTCAAAGCGCCGCTTATAGAGGTCCGAGGGTCCCCCGACTCTTCGATGCCCACCAGGGTATGGTTGCGAAAATTCAAAGTGATTTCTGCAAGGCGGCGGTGCTTTTCCGCAGTCAGGATAACGTGCATCTCGTAGGTATCGCCCAGAAGGCGAGTAAACTTTCGCAATCTCCCTTGAGTGTACTGACGCAAGTCGTCGCCGATCTCCATTTGTCGTCCGGTAAAGTCAATGTTCATGAGTGGACCTCCTCGGGAGCGGGAATGACCGGTACGGAGGTGACTTTCGAGGGAGCGAACTGCGGAGATTCTTCTCCCGCGCCTGCGGGATCGGAATGACAGGCAAAGGACTTAGGAGGGGCCAACTTTTTCACCTTCCGAGTTCGGGTTCAAGCCTTTACCCTGCGCTGGTGGGTGCTGGGAATGCGCATGTCCTCGCGGTACTTTGCCACTGTCCGGCGGGTTACGCAGTAGCCGACTTTCTGCAACTGCTGTGTAATCTGCTCGTCGGTAAGCGGCCGTGCGGCGTCTTCTTCCTCGATCATTTTCTTGACCAGGCGCTTGAGGTTGATTAACGAAGTCGCCGCTCCCGAAGGTCCCTGCACCGCCTCCGAAAAGAAATAGCGCAATTCGTAAACGCCCTGCGGTGTATAAGCATACTTATTCGCCACGGCGCGGCTGACAGTGGAAGGGTGAACGCCCACTTCCTCGGCGACCTCTTTAATCATCATCGGGCGAAGAGAATCAATTCCTCGGTCCAGAAATTCCGTCTGGCGCCGAATTATCGCCTCGCATACCTTGACAATCGTCTGCTTCCGCTGCTCGATGTTCTTGATCAGCTGAATGGCGGAGGTGAACCGTTCTTTGACGTAATTGCGCACTTCCCGCGTCGTGCTGTCTTCTCCCAGCAGGCGGCGGTAATGGTGGCTAAGTCGCAATTGGGGAAGGCCGTCCTCATTCATGACCACCTGATAAGTGTCGCCCGCCTTCACAAACGCCATGTCGGGTTCAATGAGCCGCGCTTGCGCGTTGTTGTAGCGCTGGCCAGGCCGCGGATCCAGCTTGCGGATCAGCTCCACGCAACGCTCCACCGTCTTTACGGGCCGGTCGAGGGCCCGCGCGATCTCCCGGTACTGCTTGTTCTGAAGCTGCTTGAGATAAGCGGAAACAATCTGTTGGGCCAGCGTATTTTCAGGGGCCAGCATGCGCAGTTGGATCAAAAGGCACTCCCGCACGTCCCGAGCCGCCACCCCCACCGGATCGAAAACCTGAATTAGGCCCAGGGCTTCCTGAACGTCGGCCAACGAGTGCCCGCCGGTCTGCGCAATCTCCTCCAGCGGAGCTGTAACGTAGCCGTCTTCATTCAAATTGCCAATGATGGAAAACCCTGCCTCGCGCACGGAGTCCGAGCATAGGGAAAGGCTCAATTGCCATTCCAGGTGACCAGACAAAGAGGTGGGTTGGGAGAGGAAATTCTCGAAAGAAGGTCGTTCGACTACTTCGGACTCAGGAGATCGAAATCCAGGATCAAGGTAGTCATCAAAAAAGGACCCGAAGTCGATCTCTTCAAAGGAATCCTGATGGTCTCCGTTTCGGGCGACGTGATTTGGAGTGGGCGAAGGGGTGGTCGCGTTTTCCGTGCTCTTATCGACTTCATCGATGCTCGGAACGTCCTCCGGGACTTCTTCCAGGACGGGGTTGGCCACCATCTCCCGGTTAATCATCTCGCGCAACTCCAGCTTATTGAGCGCAAGAACGCTGACCATCTGCACAAGGCCCGGCGTAAGAATCTGTTTCTGCGCCACCTTGAGGTTCAGCCCGATTCTGGGAGAAGGTCCACCGCCCATATAATCCGATAATTCTTGTCTGGTGCTTTAGCGGCGACCCCGCGTCTGCGGGATGGCCCGCCGGCGGCGTAAAGCCGCCGCTACCCCAGACCGATCCACTATCTATCCAGCCACTAGAGACTGGCGCGATTCAACTACATTGTCAACCGGAAACTGTCACCCAGGTATACTCTTTTCACCTCGGGGTCATTGCCCAGTTCTTCCGGCGAGCCTGCACGGAATATCCTTCCGTTATTGATGATATATGCTCGGTCCGTCACCTGCAAGGTATAGGGCACATTGTGGTCTGTCACCAACACGCCGATCCCGCCGCCTTTCAGCCGCACGATGATTTTCTGTATATCCTGAACCGTGAGCGGGTCGATGCCCGAGAACGGTTCGTCCAGAAGGATGAAGGAGGGCGAAATCACCAGTGACCTTGCGATCTCCACTCGCCTCCGCTCCCCGCCGGAGAGCATATATCCTTCACTTCGCCTGACTTGCTGCAAACCCAGATCTTCAATCAACTCTTCCAGCCGCTCACGGCGCTGGTGAGAGGTTAGCGGCAAGGTTTCAAGCACGGCCATGATGTTCTCTTCTACATTGAGTTTCTTGAAAATGGAGGGCTCTTGGGGAAGGTAACTGATGCCGTTTCTAGCCCGGACGTACATGGGAAAGTCTGTAATGTTCACTCCATCGAGCAGAACCTGGCCGGAATCCGGGTTGGTAAGGCCGACAATGATGTAGAAAGTTGTGGTCTTACCCGCTCCATTTGGCCCCAGCAGCCCCACCACCTCTCCCTGAGTAATGCTCAGACTAATATTATCAACTACCTTACGTCCCTTGTACGATTTCGTCAACTCAACTGTAGAAAGAATCTGATAGTCGCTCATGGCGCGACGCGGTGCTCCGATAAAGAGGGTGTTCCATCACCTCCCTCCACAAGAAGCCTATCATCGTGGACAAACACTGTCAAACGTTGGCCGGTCGTGAAGCCCTTTTCCTCATCATAAATGCTGGGAGGCCCGCCCGTCAGGACGATCTTTCCCGGACCGGCAAGGTACTCGCCATGCTCTCCTGTAGCACGCCTTCCGGGTTGCACGACTACGACGTGCCCATCCGCCGTGGCGCGCTCGACCTCCGACTCTTGATTCGTCCCCAACCGGGAGAAATAAACATCCATCCTATTGCCTTCCATGGTGGTCGTCTCGGTCTGTAACTTCACGTGACCGCGATAGCTCGCTTTGCTGCCTTCATCGAAGGCCTCCAGGAAATCGGCACGTACCGTGAGGGGGCGCGTTTCGTGCCGGTGGGTGCCTGAAGAGGACGCCGTCCCTGGCGCATAGGAAGCCGGTTGGAGGTGGGAAGTCAACGCCTGCGAGCCGGAGCTCATGCGTTTTGCCAGCCGGTAAACGTCCAGGCTGGACGATTCCACCACGTCGGCCCCCCGCCAAGCACGCACCCTCCCCTCATAGTGCACCACTTGGCTGTGCCGCTGGGCGGTCATGCGGTCCGCCAAGACGTTGGTGGGATCCGAAGCTTGAACGCCCGGCATCTGCCCTCCGCTGCCGAGGTGAATACTCTCTACGTGGCCTGTCCCTTCTGCCGTGTCACTGCGCAGATCAAAGTAAAGACGCTCACACCTCGCCCTCGTCTCGGCATCCCATAGCCGCGGCTGCCCCGTCAGAGTCACACCCTGCGCGGCTGTCACGTAAACTGACTCCTGCGCGCTGGCATTCCGATCCCCGTCACGAAAGGTGTAGTTCCCTGACTGTGTGACCTCCTTCAGGGCGTGGGTCGCCTCGTCAAATGTGGCCAGTAACTCATCGGCGGTACTTTCCTGGGCAACACTGGCGGGAGGGGCGTTCCTTGGCGGCTGGAAAACAATATGCGTCGGCTTTAGCCCGCGAAGCGTTTCAAGGTTACTGAGCGCATCGAAGGTCATGAGGAACTGTCCGCTAGTGATGATGCGCTGGCCCGCTTTGGGATCGGATGGGTCTATCACAAGTCTGCCCGGGCCGATGGTCTGGGCGTCCTTTAGACTCTTCCCGTCAGGCCGAAAATTGAACTTCAGTTCTGGCGCGGTGAGCGCCTTCTTCTCCGTGGTCGTCCGATTCGCTCCAGCAACGCCCTGGCCAAGGGTGGGTGGGGATTCAACTACAAGTTGCACGCTTTCCGACGCATCCCCGCTTTGGAGCTTCGCGGGAATGCCGGCGAGATTCAAGTCGACTCTCGCCGCCAGCAGGTGGCTGACGCTCCCTTTAGCCCGGGATTGCCCCACCACATTCCCCTGAGCCGAAAGATGACGCAAAACCCTCGAGGCAGGATCGAAGTCACCTTGAGCGCTGTCCGCGGAGAGTTCGACCTGCCTCCCCGGAGAAGATTCCGAGGCTTTAACGCTGCCTTCCATGTCCACTCGAGTGACCCGATTAGCTTCATCCAGAAAAACTTGGCCGCCGTCCGCAGAAACATTGCGATCCCCTTGGGTTACGCGGATAGGGCCCCACAGCGTTACCTGCCTGCTTGGCTTTTCGTAACGAAGACGGCTGGCTGAAAGCGCCATGGGGGGACCCGAGGCATGGCCGTTGCGTGGCAGTAACTCCATGGTCACGTCATTCTCGAGCTCCAACGAACCATCCTTCGTTGCGTAAACCATGCCTCGGGAGGTTCCGGAAGCCGGCCCGATGCGGAAGCGCACCAGTTGGTCGCTCATTACCAGCGACTTTTCGTGGCGGTAGGAAACCTCCGAAGTCTCGAGAAAGACCGTCTGATTTCCTTTCGACCCGGCAGCGGGCGCCGTCTCAGCTCCGGTATTGAGCTCAATGTAGACAGGCCCGGAGCTGAAGAGGTCGCCATTCTGGCTGTTGTAGTCACATCGTTGGGTGCGCATGATGTCGCGGCGCTTCCCCGTCCGGCCGAACAACTCCACCAACACGTCTTGCAGGACCGTTGCTCCTCCCTGTTTGAAGGAGACTGTGCGAGCTGCATGAACGGTGTATACACGCCGTTCCCCATCCGAGTGCGTGACAGTGTACCCGGAAAGCTGTTGATGGATATCGATGGGGACGCTCTGGGGCAACACAACCGGCTTCTCTTTGTGGCGGGTAGCGACCCAGTAAGTCCCGCTGACCGCCAGAGCGGTGACCGTCAATGCGCCGCCCACCAACCAAGTCATCAGGTTCTTACGCGGAGTTCCACGTTGTCCTTTTCCGCTCATTCCCGAATCTCACTAACCACCAATTGCAGCGTCGTCACATCCTGGAAGACATTCTGGTCCAGAGTAAAAGCCATATCGAGCGCTTGTCCGGGAGCAAGTGTGGCGCCTCGCTCAGCCATTCCCCAGCCAAGGGCATCAAAGGACCTTGGCCCGCAGGCCACTCTCAATTTTAGATGCTTATCCTGGAGGATGCGAGGCCCTAACACGAGGCGAAAATCCCGCGCCGCCAGGACAGGTGTGGGATTGCCGCAGCCAAAGGGGGCCAGCCTCTCCAGCGCCTCGAAGAGTGTCCAGTCGATTTCATTTCCGCTCACCTCGGCATCCACGCGCAGGACGGGCTCGAGATCAAGCGGCTTGAGCACGGCACGAGCGTATTGCTCGAAGCGCGTTTCCAGCTCTGCGATGCTGGCTGAGGGCAAGGCAAAACCCGCCGCTCTGGCGTGGCCGCCGAAGCGCACAAACAGGTCCTGCATGGCGTTCAAGGCGTCGAGGAGGTGAAACGCCCTTATGGAGCGGCCGGAGCCTACCCCCAAGCCATCCCCTACGCTAATCACCAATGCCGGACGATGGTACTGCTCCACGACACGCTGCGCCACAATCCCAATCACCCCGCAGTGCCATCCCTCGCCGGCAAGGACCAACGAGTAGCGGTCCCTTTTATCAGGGTGGCGGTCCATGATGTCTGCAATCTCATGCAAGATCCCGTCTTCAACCCGTTGCCGATCGCGGTTGAGTTTCTCCAGGCGGGCGGCAATCTCCCGCGTCTTGTCCAGGTCAGAACAGGTAAACAGTTCAATCACATCTCGTGCATTCTCCATGCGTCCCGCTGCATTGAGACGAGGCGCAATGCGGAAAGCGACGTCCCCTGCCGAGATGTTGCTCCGATCGAGCCCGGAGACCTCGAGCAGCGCCTGCAAGCCAGCCTGTGAAGGTCGTCGCAATCCCTCCAAGCCGAAGCGCGCAAAGACTCGATTCTCTCCCACCAAAGGCACAACATCGGCAATGGTCCCGACCGCCACAACCTTCAGGTAAGATTGGAGAACGGGGCCGGTGAGCCTCTCGCCGAGCAAGGCTTGTACGAGCTTAAAGGCCACGCCCACGCCGGCAAGGAACTTGTCAGGATAACCGCACTCGGCCCGCTGCGGGTTCAGGATAGCGTAAGCAGGGGGCAAATGCCGGTCCGGAAGGTGGTGATCCGTGACGATGCAATCCAGGCCCAAATCGCGGGCCCGCCTTAGCGCTTCGTGCTCCCGGATGCCCGTGTCCACGCTGATCACCACCCGGAAGCCTTTGGCCGCAGCCTCCTCAATTACCGCCGCCCGCATCCCGTAGCCGTCGCTCAGGCGATGCGGGATGAAAGCCTCAACCTGCCCTCCAAGTCCCCGCAGCGCCGCCAGCAGGATCACCACCGCCATGGTTCCATCCACGTCGTAGTCCCCGTAAATCAGAATCTTCTCTCCCCGCTCCAAAGCGCGACGCAAGCGCGCCGCGGCCGGCCTCATGTCGGCCAGGAGGAAGGGGTCGTGAAGCTGATTGAGAGAAGGATTCAGGAAGCTCCGGGCAGACTCGGGGACGGTGATCCCCCGCAGGACCAAGAGCCTGGCGATGATTTTCGGGATGTTCAGCTCGCGGCACAAGCGAGCCACAGCATCCGCATCCACATCAGGGATTTCCCAACGCATGTTGAAGGCTCATCGTGACAGAACGTGCGCAGCGTTGCAAGTGATCCCGTTGCGCCGGCGCGTCGTAGGGGCAATCCGCCAACCGGCGGATGGCTGCCCGCCCTGCGGCCCAAAGCCTTCGGGCGGCGGGCCGCGGGCGGCCACAAAGGCCGCACCTACAGCGCATTTTTTCGCACCTTTGGAGCCTTTCCGCATATCAGGCGGGGAAGCCGCAGGTCTCACTTGGTGGATAAGGGAGAGGTGAGTCAGTGAATGAACGCCGGATTTACAATTCCGAATTGGCCCCAGCGTGTTCTTCGATGAATGGCTCTTGAGGCACGACGCCTTCGCCGGCGAGAGCGATATTGTCACGAGTCGTCCTCTTGACAAGGTACATCGCCTCGTCCGCCAGGCGCAGGATCTCTTGGTGAGTCCGCCCATCTGTGGGGAATGTGGATATGCCGAAACTGGCTGTCACCCTGATGTTCAAATTCTCCGTGTGGAAGAAGACCTTCGAGTTGAGCAGGTTCCTGAGCCGCCGCACGACAGTCAGAGCGTTTTCTTTCGTCGTCTGGGGAAGGATGACTACGAATTCGTCGCCGCCATAACGAAACGCGTAATCAATCAAGCGCAGGTTGCCCTTGAGAAGGTCGCCGATCCTCCAAAGCAGTTTCGAGCCCACGAGATGGCCGTAATGGTCGTTGACCAGCTTGAAGTGATCGAGATCAAAGAAAATCAGAGAGAACTGCTGACCGTATCGGGTGGAGCGGTAGATTTCCGCATCCAGAACGAAATTGAGGTGCCTGGCGTTAAAGAGGGCGGTGCAGTCATCCATAATAGTGAGTTCGTGGATGCGCTGCACGTACCGCGCGTTTTCCAGAGCGATGGCTGCGTAGTCTGCAAGGGCCTTTAGAGTGGGTATGTGCTCCTGAGAAAAACTCTTCTTCCCCAAGCAATTTCCAAGTTCAATCACGCCCTGAACCGGTTCGCGGCCCTTGATAGGGACGCAAAGCACGGAATGGATATTCGGCTGCGAAAATTCGTCGCTTCTGTGCCTGAAACGCTTGTCGGTCCCGCGGTCTTCCACCAGCACGGGTTCCCCATGCTCGGCCACCCACCCGGCGATGCCTTCTCCCAACTTGAGGCGGACATCCTTCAGGTTTTCCGAGCCCTGTCCAATGGCCATCTCAAAATACAATTCCCGCGCCTTCTCGTCCACCATCAACAGGGACCAGGTATCCGGCTGAAGCAGGTCGCTGATCTTCTCCATAACAGTCTGGAGGATTTTCTGGAGGTCGAGGGTGGAAAATAGTGCTTTGCCAACCTCATGGAAGAGGGAAAGGCGTTCCACCTGTTGCCGGAGTTCGATGACCTCTTCCTGGAGATCCATAGGTATCCTGAGACTTCTGCTTATGCTTCCGTTTCCCCCCACTGGAAGAATATTAGCATGCCTGTATCCACCTCAATGGTACCCAAGTACCGTGGCACCAAATCAATTGACACCATTAGGGCAGGACAATAATATAAACGTGGTGAAACTGTGGTGACGCGTAGCGAAGAAGCCCCGAGGACAGGATTCGGCGAGCATCTACGCCGCGAACGCGAAATGCGAGGCGTGTCTCTGGCGGAGATTTCTGCCTCAACAAGAATCAGCATTCGCTTTCTCCAAGCCATTGAGAACGAAGACCTTTCAAAACTTCCAGGAGGGATCTTCACGCGCAGCTTCGTGCGCACCTATGCGCGCTACCTGGGCTTAGACGAGGAGCGCGTGCTGGCGGATTGCCAGCTCGCCGGCAAGCAGAAGCCGGAAGTCGACATTCGCCGCATCTCGACAAGCCGGGCACGGCCGGACGGAACCGCCACCCGGACTCGGATCATCGGCCTTGTAGTGGCAATAGCGCTGCTGGCTGGAGGTTATGCCCTTTTCCGTCACTCGCGTCGAGTCAGGGAGGAGCGGAATAGCACTCCAGTGGCCATTACGCCGAGCACCCCTGCACCCAGCGCGAACCTGCCCGCGAATGCCGCGGCGGCCCAACCCGCGATGCCTGCCACGCCGGAAAGCAACCCGACGCAGACAGTCACTCCCACTTCATCTGGCGGCGGGACAACCGGCTCCGGAACGCCCCGGAGCGGTCCCCCTTCGCCCGGGGCCAAGGCGAACCCGACCGAGCAGGGCGCGACCTCCGAGGCTGCCAGCCCGGCTGCGGCCCTCTCTGACTTGGTCCTGCAAGTGGCCGCGACGGAACGCGCCTGGGTGGCGGTGGACGCCGATGGGAAGACTGTGCTGCAAAAAGTGATGAACTCCAACGAGGTCGAAAACCTGAAAGCGCACAACTCCTTTGACGTCACCGTGGGAAACGCTCAGGGCATCGTGCTGACTCTGAACGGCGAGACCCTGAAACCCTTAGGGCGGAGCGGGGAGGTGAAGTCGATTCACCTGACGCGGGAGGATCTGAAGAATTCCGCCCTTGAGAGATAGACTATTTCCGAGCGACTGGTCGAGCTAATTCGCGCCGGAGCTGTTCCGGAAGTGGTCCGTCGCAAGGCGAGTCGCGGCGAACTGCCTGTCTCCTTACAGGAGAAAATTGAAATCCTCGTGATCCTGGCTGCCGACGGGGAGGAGAAAGACCAGAGCGCCGCTCTTGGCACCCTGCAATCCTGGCCCCCCGAGGAACTTCAGCAAGTGCTTCAAGACCCCGCCACTCCCCTCTCCGTACTGGGTTTTTCCGCAACCAACCTCGCGCCCCACCGCAAGGAATTGGGGGACGCTCTCCTCGGAAACCCAAGCCTGCCGGGAGAGCTTCGCGCTTGGCTCGAGAGCGCTTTGGCTCTTATCGCTGAGGCCGAGTCCAGCGAATCTTCCGAAGGCTCCGCCCCGCTTTCGCCCGCCGGAGAGAGTCCAAACCCGAGACGTGAGGAGGGAGACCGAAGGCGTGTAACGGCGATTCAGCGAACCCAGCACATGTCCGTAGTCCAGAAGGTCAAGGCGGCACTAACCGGGAGCCAGGAGGAGCGGATGATCCTGGTCCGCGATAGCAATAAACTTGTGGCGCGCGCTGTCATGCAGTCGCCTAAACTCTCCGAGCATGAGGTCGAAAACTACGCCTCCATGAAAGACGTCTGCGAGGAAGCGCTGCGGGTCATTACCATGAATCGCAAGTTTATGAGACTCTACGCGATCATCCGGGCGCTGGCGAACAACCCTCGCACACCTATTGACGTGGGGCTGCACTTGCTCCCCCACGTCTACGACGCCGATCTGAAGCGGCTGGTCCTCAATCGAAATGTTTCTGACGTCATCCGTCATGCAGCCGAGAAGATCATCCGGCAGAAGGAAGAGGCCGCCCGGACAAGGGGTCAGGGCAAATTCTAAGAGCCGAAAATCGAAATTCGGTTGCACTTCGCCACAGCCTGTAGGTTGCCCACTCGTGCTCTAATGTCTTTCCCGCCCTCCCCTCTATTGAGGGAGAGCGTGGCCCGCCGCGGGCGTTTTCTTCAGCCAGAGCAGGCAGGGTGGGCACCGACTCCACAGCTCCCTCGCGGCACCCCCCGAATTTCGATTCTTCCAATTTCGCTTTTCGGGTTTCGATTTTCGAGTTTCGATTGTTACTGCGCGAGGGCCGGCATGGCCGCGCTGATTAGGCGCGCCAAGTCCTGCGAGGCGGTCTGGCTGGTCTCAAGCACCTCTTGGTGGGTCAGGAGTTTTGGGCTGAGGCCGGCGGCGCGGTTCGTGATTACAGCCACCGCCAGCGCGCGCACGCCCATCTGATGTACGGCGATAATTTCTGGGACAGTCGACATGCCCACGGCGTCGGCGCCAAGTGTTCTCAGGGCACAGATCTCTGCCGGTGTCTCGTAACTGGGGCCGAAAAGCGAAGCATAGACGCCCTGGAAGCACTTCAGCCCCAGGGCGCGGGCCGCTTTCAGCGTTTCGCGCCGCAAACCCGGATCGTAGACTCGGGTCAAGTCCAAGAATCTTTCGCCCCAGCGTTGGTCGTGAAGTCCGGCCAGGGGATTTGCCCCTTGAAAGTTGAGATGGTCGGAAAAAACCATCAAGCTGCCGGGGGTGGCGCGCGGCGCAATGCCGCCCGCGGCGCACGTTGCGGCAAAGGAGCGAATTCCAGTAAGTGCCAATACCCTGGCAGGGAAAACAACCTCTCGTGGCCCATACCCTTCGTAGAGGTGAACGCGTCCGGCAAGCACCGCCACGGGGACGTCGCCCCAGAAACCGAGGTGCAACTGGCCGCAGTGACCTGCCACCGAAGGCCGCGGGAAGCCCGGAATTGAGCTCCAGGGGATTCTGCGGGCGCGGCGCAGGGCCTTCAAGGCTCCGCCTAAACCCGAGCCCAGCACGATGGCGACGCGTGGGGCGGCAGGCCAGCGAGCAGCGAGGTGCTCGACGGCTCGCAGCGCTTCGGGGTAACCGGGAGTTTTTTTAGGTCCCATATTAGTTGTAATGGCGACCCTTGTGGTTGCTCCCGCTGCAGCGGGACAGCCACAAGGGCCGCCCCTACACCTCGAAGGCTCATCCCAGCAGCAGGCCGGCAATCGCGGCCGCCAAATAGTTCGCCATTGTTCCCGCGATGACCGCCCGAAACCCCAATCGCGCCAGGTCCTGCTTGCGCGAAGGCGCCAAAGCTCCGATGCCTCCGATTTGGATACCGATGGAAGAAAAGTTTGCGAAGCCGCACAACGCATAAGTCGCTATGGTGAAGGATCGCTCCGCAATGTGACCCCTCAGGGGACCAAGCATGGAGAACGCCACGAACTCGTTTAAGACCAGCTTCGTTCCCATAAGGTTGCCCACAGCCTTAGCATCTTTCCAGGGAACGCCAATGGTCCAGGCCACGGGGGCAAGCGAGTATCCAAACAAAGTTTGAAGATTCGTGTGCAAAACGCCCAGGATACCATTGGCCAAATAGATGAGAGCGATGAAGGCGAGCAGCATGGCCGCCACGTTCAGGGCAAGATAGAGGCCATCCGTAACGCCGCGCGCAGCGGCGTCCAGAAGATTAACCGCCTTCTGCTCCGCCACCCTTTCGATCCTTCCCGCGGTCTTTGGGCTCCCCAGTTCGGGCACCAGCATCTTTGAGATCAGGATAGTTCCTGGGACCGTCATGACCACGGCTGTCAACAGGTGGCGGGCTTCAGCTCCAAACAGGACATAAGCGCCAAATACCGAACCGGCAATGTGCGCCATACCGGCGGTCATCACCGTCATAAGTTCGGAATCTGTCAACTCCGCGAGGTACGGCCGGATGACCAGGGGAGCTTCCGTCTGGCCCATTACGATGCTTGCCGCCACTTCCAGCGACTCCGCGCCGCTTGTCCCCATGAGCTTGAACATCAGTTTACCAGCCACGAAAACCAACGCCGGGAGCACGCGCAGGTAATAGAGGATCGACGACAGGCAGGCGACGAAGATGATCATGGGCAGGGCCTGGAACGCGAACACGACTCCGAACGGCCCCCCCTTCTCACCCAATGGCCCAAATACAAAAGACGAGCCGGCAAAAGAATAATTCAGCAGCTTTACGAAGCCGCCCGAGACTTTTTCCAGCAGCCAGTAGCCGGCGTGAGTGCGAAGAACGAAAAGCGCGACCACAATCTGTAGCCCGAGCCCCCATCCCACAATCCGCCAACTGATCGCCTTCCGTCTCTTCGAGAGCAGGAATGCGGCAAGCAGGATCGTCAGAATGCCTAGCAAGGGCACAAAATGCTTGATCATAGTTTTCAGTAAGCGGTTAGCGGTCAGCCGTCAGCTCTTAACTCTCGGCTCTCAGGTCAGATACTATACCTGATGACAAGTACCCGGCACACCGCCGTTCGCGTGATTTTTCCACACCTTCAGAGGGCTGAGTTTTCACACAGAGTCCCTAGCCCCTAGCCCCGGCCCGTGGGCGTCGGAGACGCAGGAGGGCGATCTCTGAAGGACACCCGAAGCGAACGGGGACAAGGACTTTGCCGATCCCGCGGCTGACATAGATTTGAGTGCCGTCCAGCCGGTTCCAGCCTTCCACAAAGCGCTCGCCCAACTTCGACCGACCATAAACTGAGCCGAACATGGGAAGACGAACCTGGCCGCCATGGGTGTGGCCCGAGAGCATCAGGTCGATCCCGTGCGCCGCTGCCATGTGGATGCCCAGCGGGTTGTGGCAGAGGAGAATCTTGGGGTCGCGCGCCGGAATCGACCGCAGGGCGGCGCGAATGTCCGCCGCTTCCCACCAAAGGTCGTCCACACCCGCCACCCAGAGGTTGCCGGAACGAGACCGCAAAGCGCAATGGGCGTTGCGCAGCACATGGATGCGTTGAGCGCGCAGCGCCCGAGTAATCTCCTCCGGATCCACCCGGAAGTCGTGGTTGCCCAAAATCGCGAACACGCCCAAACGGGCGCGTAGTTTCCCCAGCGCCCTCGCCACCGGCCAGATGTAGGCGGGCGAAAGTGTAACGTAGTCGCCAGTCAGCGCCACCACGTCCGGCCGCAAGTGATTGGTGAGATGGACGGCGCGTTGGATTTCTTCCAGGGGAGTAAAAAGACTGTGATGAAGGTCGGTTAGTTGCGCAATCCTCAACCCATCGTGGGCAGGGCTAAGCCGGTTCAACCATACATCGGTTTGCGTAATCTCCGGATCAGGCGAAAAAGGAGAAGCGATGGGGGGATTTTCGTGGCTGCTCAGTGAAAGCGTAATTAGCCCCCTGCGTCTGAGGAACCGCCGCGGTCTTAGCGGTCTAGGCAAACTAAACCTCTCGATCTTTAGAAGCGTTGCACTGTGCTCAGGCAGTCCCGCGCTACTCCAATACCTCTCTGAACACGCGGAGCATTTGATCGTGAACCAGGCCGTTCGAGGCGAAGATATCGTCACCCAGCAGGTCGAACGGTTTGCCGGTAACGCCGCTCACCCGACCGCCTGCTTCCGTTACCAGCAAGACGCCCGCGGCCTTGTCCCAGGGGTTGAGCTTCAACTCCCAGAAACCATCGAAGCGTCCAGCCGCAACACAACAGAGGTCCAGGGCTGCAGAACCGGCGCGTCGAATGCCATGCGTGAGCTGAGTGAAACGGAAATATAACTGCACGTTCAAATCGTGATTCGTTGCGAAAGGCGGGAAACCCGTGGCCACCAGGCAATGGGTCAGGTCTCCAATGTTCGACACGTGGAGGCGCGCGCCGTTCAGAAAAGCCCCGGCCCCGCGCTCGGCCGTAAAGAGTTCCTGGCGAGTAGGGTCGAACACCACCCCCGCTACCACCTCACCACGGTAGGCCAGACCCAGCGTAACACTGAAGACGGGGAACCCGTGGGCGAAATTGGTTGTGCCGTCGAGCGGGTCGACGTACCAGCAGTAATCCGAGCCGGTTTTTTGCCCGCTCCCTTCTTCCGCCACTATCGCGTGGTCGGGGAAGTTGCTTCGCAGACGTTCTACGATCAATGCTTCCGATTTCCGATCCGCTTCAGTTAAGAGATCCGACCGCCGCTTGTAGGTGATCTCGAGAGGCTGCCGGAAATGTTGTAGGAGCAGGTGGCCCGCTTCGCGGGCAATCTCGATTGCCACATTTAAATGATTATCCATCGTCATACTTGAAATCGGTAGATCGGATGATCGGGTGATCGGGAGAATAGGTCCGGTGAGTCATCCGTTCTCGATGTCCGGTCAACCGAAGAACGTGTCATTCACCCGATCTTCCGATCATCCGATCTACCGATCCTTCCGCCCAGACGGAGCCGTCCTCAAAGTACTCCTTCTTCCAGATTGGTACAATTTGCTTCAACCGCTCGATCGCAAATTGGCAGGCGCCAAAAGCCGGACCCCGGTGAGCCGAAGTGACGATGATCGCCACACTGGTCTCACCAATTTCGAGGCGGCCGAGCCGGTGCATCATGCCGATGTGGTCAATCTCGAATTTACGCCTGACTTCCGCCCCGATCTCCTCCATCTTGCGGATGGCCATCGGTTCGTAGGCCTCGTACTCGAGGTAAAGAGTTTTTCGCCCACGAGAGTTGTTCCGCACCACACCCTCGAAGACCACCACCGCGCCATCTTCGGAGGCCATCTGTTGGCGCACCAAATCGGCGGTGGGGATGGGAGAGTGGGTAAGCAAAAAAAAGTCACTGTTCGAGCCACCACTAACCGGAGGCAGGAACGCCACTTCATCTCCATCTTTCAGGGCTCTTGCCCGGTCCGCAATCTCTTGGTTCACGGCCAGCACCAATGCCCCTGAGAGGTCGTTCAGGCGAGGAAAGCGGGCGGCGTAGCGGCCCCAAAGGGCGTCCAGGTTGGCGCCTTCGGGAAACTCGGTCAGGTCCTGTTGAAGCCCCGTCAAGTCTCGCGTAGCGCCGAAAAAAAGGACTTTAATCTGCATCATAACCAGTATACACGCCGGGGGCATGCGATGAATGAGGAAACCAGGAATGGTTAGAAAAGTCATCTGTCATGAAGAAGGCTCGCTCGACTTTGATTATCTCCTCGTTAGCCCCACACTTGTCGGAGCTTCGCCTCCAGTCTCGACCACGAATTGGGAAACCACAGCCCAAAGGTTTGCGAAAACGCGCAAGATTATCGGATTGAAAACCCAAGAGGGCTGCTACGATGTGGCTTTGACTTGAGCAAGGAGGCTGCTCACAACCTTCTTCGCCTTGTCCGAATTCAAAATCTCTCGGATGCGATCCACCAGTTCCTGTTGGGAATTGAGAGTTGTTACACCCACATGGACCGGATACAAGTTCTCGTCATGGGTTAGTTCAAATAGTTTGTACGTGTACTCGTCCAACGCAGGCGCAAGAATATAGAACGAATGATGAAATTGCCCGCCCGCAGTCCTTGTAACGACGCGGCCTTCCAGAAGATGGTTGGTCTTCTTTCCCAGCAGCGCCGCTTGCTCTCGCAAAATCGCCACGGGTGGGACCACCTGGGCCTGCTCGATCTCCGGCCAAAGATCAGGGATGGGTTGTGCCATTGTCAAAACTCCTCTTTTAATTCTATCTCAAATAACAGCGGGAGGTGATCGGAGAAAACCTTGCTGTTGGGCGCTCCGTCGTCCCGCAGAAGGGATGCGTCTCCGGCCTTCGTTAATATCTGGATCCCCTCCCCGTCGCAACGCTCCATTATATCTGGGCGGACCATTACCTGGTCGAAAACATTCCAATAGTAGTTCACCAGCTCAGCGCGCTCGTAGTAGTATGAGCCGGGAGGGTATCCACGCCGGTCCCCAAAGTGGGCCCACATTGGATTGAAGAAGAACGGGTACTGCCTCGACAGGACCTTCCTAGATCCGCGCGATGCTACCCGACGGCTCGAGACAGCATTCAAGCCATTGGCACTTACAAGCCCCTTCTCAAAGGGGTTCATATTCAGGTCGCCGACCAGGACTGTGTTTCGATGCCCCACCTTCGCCTCTTGCTCAATAACCGTTCGCGACAGCTCGGTGCATTCAAACGCCTGGCTGTCTTCGGACCAGAAAAGCTTGCTCGGCTGGTGAACCGCCACGATGAGAATCTGCCGCTGAGCCGGCAACGTCAGGTGGCGAATGGAGACCCGATCCTCCTCATATGTAGCCCTGAGAAAGCTCGAAGAAAAACGCGTGAAAATTCGAATGCGCTCACATTCGCCAAACGCAAACTGAAAGTCTGCCGCCGCTCCCGAATTGAGCGCCTCAAGCATGGATACCGGGCTGCTCGGACATTCGCTCAATATGAGGACGTCAACCTCGTGGGCTCGAACTAACGTCCTAATCGCGCTCGTGAGGGGCTTCCGGTTTGTATTCCAGTACAGGAACTTGGTCACCCTGACCTCAATGCCGCGACCTCCTTTGGCGGCTCAAATATTACCACAAATATCATGCGCACTCGGCACGCCACCGAGCTAGAAGATAATTGACCTTAAGACGGTGGAACAAGTTGACTCCTCGGTTGAAAATAGCCGCTTTAGGCTTGGTGGAGCAGATATCGCAACGTCCCCTCGAGTTGCGGAAAGCGGAATTGATATCCTGCGCTCAGGAGCCGCGCAGGTTCCATCCGAGCGCTGGCCAGGAGCAGTTCCTCCCCCATTTCGCCGAAAGCAAGACGAACGGCGAAGGCGGGCATGGGGAAAATGGCAGGGCGCCCGAGAACCCGGCCAAGCGTTTTGCTGAATTCCGAGTTTGTGACTGGGTTGGGAGCTGCCGCGTTTGCCGGACCTTTGAGCACCTCGGTGGTCATTGCAAAGAGAATGATCTGCACCAGATCGTCAATGGCAATCCAGCTCAGGTATTGCTTTCCCGATCCGATCTTCCCACCCACCCCCATCTTGAAGGCCGGCAGCATTTTGGCCAGCCCTCCGCCCGCTGGGCTGAGAACGAAACCAATCCGCAGGTTGACTACTCGTATTCCGCTCGCGGCGGCGGGCTTTGTCGCGGCTTCCCATTCCTGGCACACCTTCGAGAGAAAAGATAAACCCGCTTCACTTTCTTCTCTCAATACCGCATCGCCACGGTCTCCGTAGTAACCACTCGCGGATGCCGCGACCAGCACTCGGGGGCGACTGGAAAGCCCTGCCATCGTTTCACAAAGAAGGCGTGTGCCTTTGACTCTGGTCTCCCGGATGGCTCGCTTCTTCGTGGCATTCCACCTGCCGGTGATGGGTTCTCCTGCCAGGTGAACCACCGCGTCGAGTCCTTCCAGCCTCCCCCCGTCTATTTTCCCTTCGGCCGGGTTCCAGTACACCAAGGGTTCTCCGCCCTGCGGCTTAAATCTCACCAAACTAAGCACGCGATGCCCGCCGCTGCGAAGGGCAGGAAGGAGTGCTTGACCGATCAGCCCGCTGGACCCACTGACCAGGATGTTCATGGGCGGCCCCCGGAAGCGCAGTGGCTAGTGCCTAGTGCCCAGTGGCTAGTGCCCGGTAGTGAGGAATAGTGATTCGCGATACGTTACGGCGATGTGGCTTATAGTCCTTAGCCCATCGTCAGGCGTCACGGACAACTGACCACTAAGCACCAGGCACTAGCCACTCACGTGAATTCGCTTCATTTCCCCCTCAGACCGGCCCTCCTTGCGAAGCCGTTCAATGGCCTCGTCGAGCAGCGCGCGCATGGCCTCCAAGACTTCAATGGCGGCGTTGCGCAAGTGCTTCGCCGAGCGGGTGCGTGGTGGCTTGAATCTTCGCAGGAGCGGGCCCAATTCCCGCAACATCCACAGGGCGCAAGATGGAACTCCCGCGCTTTCCGGCTCACGCCGGACGCGAGCTCTCCTGTTTCGTTTCGCGTTGGGCATTGTTCCTCCCAAGGACTACGATCAGCTCACCATCCTGGACACGCGCGCTTAAAGGCTCGCAGTGGGCCATCCTTTGCGGCAACGACACATGCCGCTTCACGCCTCCCACCCGGATGATGAGCTCGTCCATCTTTTTATGAAGGTTAATATCGTCGCTTGAAACAAAAGGCAATTTGAGGTGAAGCTGGTATTTCCCATTCACTTTGCGAAAACGGTAGGGCGACTCGTTGAAAAAGCGTTTGGACGGGTCCTGGTCGCCATAGAGCGCCCTGCCCAACTGCTTTAACCTCTCCGCCCCCAGAACCTCATCCTCGAATAGCGGCACGCGCCAGACAGGCACAGGGGCGAAGAACTCCTCCAACGAATGTGTCCAGCGCTCTTGGGTGTCCTTCCAGGAGTTGAAAAATGTATCGCGAATCTTGTCGGGCAGAATCCGGTTCACGATGACAGCATCGATGGTCAGCCCGAACAAGCAGAAGTAGGTGAAGGCCCGCTGGGTCTCCTTGAGGACGACCTTCTCCGGGTTGGTGACCAGCCGCACCGTGGTTACCTTGGGGTCGGCCAAGAACTGGTCGATGCCGGCCAGCTTGCGGTGAAGCGATTCCAGGTTCTGGAAGTATTCTTCCTGAGGAAGAGGTACGCCGGCCACGGTGTTGAGCATGGGACGCACCACCTTCATCACGCGACGCTCCACCTTGAAGAGCTTGGACATATACCATTCGAGGGTGGTCGGGATGCTCACGAAGCGCAACGATTCCCCAGTGGGCGCGCAATCGAGCAGCATTACGTCGAATGCCTTTTCGCGCACGTACTGGTTCACGTAAAGCAGCGAGCTGACTTCCTCCATGCCCGGGAAGATAGCAAGCTCTTCGGCCAACGTCTGCTCGAGCCCGGAAACGTTCAAGAGCGCGGAAACGTAAGCATAAACAGAGTCCCAGTTGCGCGCAATCTCCTCCTGGACGTCCACCTCTTGAATCCAAAGGTTTTTCGAGATATTCACGAGCTTCCCGGCCTCGTGATCCATCAAAGGTTTTTCCAGATCGAAGGCGTCGCTTAATGAATGGGCCGGGTCGACTGACATCACCAGAGTACGGTAACCGCGCCGGGCGAGTTCGAGACCTGTAGCCGCAGAAATGCTGGTCTTCCCCACCCCGCCCTTTCCCGTGTATAAAATGATGCGCATGCCGTTCCTTCTCGATCTAATCTCGCCCGCTTTAATCAGCTTAGCATGGGCAAAGAATCCTCGTATACTGTGTTTGTGTCCCAAGTTTTCCTAGCCGGCAAGGACTGGCAAGCACGCGCGCTGCTTCGAGCCCAACTGATGGAGGAAGGCGTCAGCGTGGAAGCATATGAGACAGTCGCTGAGGCCCTGGCCCGGCTCGAATTCTTCCCTGCTCGCCCTGCGCTTCTTATCGCTGACATCTCGGCCAGCGACAATCCCTCGGCAGACGTCGAGTGTTTGACGAACTGGGCCAGACGCCTCCCCATCTGGATCATCGCCAGCCACACTTCGAGCGTGAAGGGCGGATTGGAAGGCCGTGGGTTCGAAGCGGTTCTCTTTCGCCCGCTGGACATGGGAAAGCTTGTCGAACAAATCAAGCAGCGGCTCGGGGCAGGTGGGCAGTAGGCAGGTGGGTTGGGACTTGCCCTAAGTAACAAGCCCGCCAGTTTCTGATTTCTAGTTTCTAGTTTCCACAGCGAGGCTGCTCGCGGGTGAGACAGTGGATCGTTCCCAGGCCCCAGACGAGGTCCACCGCGTGTATGCCAATCACTGCCCGGTCCCGGAAGAGTTCTGCTAGCGTGCCCAGGGCGATGCGGTCATTCGGATCGTTGAAGGTGGGCACCAAAACGGCCTCGTTTGAAATATAGAAATTCGCATAGCTGGCAGGCAAGCGCTGGCCATCGAGGAAAAGCGGGGCAGGCATAGGCAACTTCACCACCTCGATGCGCGAGCCGTCTTCGAGGCGCATTCCCTCCAATCGCTCGCGGTTTTCTTCGAGGGGCCGGTAGTTGGCGTCGCTGGGATCGCTCTCCCGGCAAAGCACGACGGTCCGCGGGCCAACAAACCGGCACAGGTCGTCCACGTGGCCGTGGGTATCGTCACCGGCAATGCCTTTGCCCAACCAAAGAACGTTCTTGACGCCGAGGTATTCTCGAAACGCTCCCTCTGTCTCCGCACGTGTAAGGCCCGGATTGCGCACTTGGACTTCCGGGTCCAGCAGGCACTCCTCTGTGGTCAACAGGGTCCCCCGCCCATTGCCATCAAGGCTTCCACCCTCGAGCACGAACTGGCATTGTCTGGACGTGGGCGCAGCCCTTGTGCCCGCCCACTGGCGGCCATAAGGGCCGCCCCTACGAGTCCTCATAATGACTTCAGCCACAAACCGCCGGCAACCGAGCAAGCGAGCGGCAAGAGAAGCCACCTTGTTATCCTTCTGCCAGTCTGAGTATTTCGCCCAACCGCCGAAACCGAAGTCTACAATGGCAACGTCCGATTGCTCCTCTCCTTGGTATGGAGGGGGTAGGGGGTAGTTGCGCTTCACGAATATCGGCCCGAAATCGCGCGTCCAACCGCGGTTGGTTGGGATGTGGAAGAACTCCACGCGGGAGGAGTCCACGCCCACACGCTTCAAAATTCGTCTCGCCCCCTCTTCGTGCGCTTTCGAATTCACCAGGACGCGCACGATCTCGCCGGGCGCAATCTTACGGACGATTTCACCGTAAACCCAGGGGATGGGAGTGAACTTGCCCGGCCAATCGCTGAGGTTGTGCGGCCACCCGATCCAGGTGGCTTCGTGCGGTTCCCATTCGGCGGGCAGACGATAACCCAGCGCCGCCGGGGAGATTCCTCGCTGCGTTGGGGAAGTCACGTCATTCCCGCGAAAGCGGGAATCCAGCCTCTTCCCGACTGACGTGGACCCTCGCTTGCGCGGGGGTGACGACACGGGCCGATTCTCGTCTCTACGAGTGGGCGACATCTGGCTCGTTTTCCTTACTCCTCTTTGCGCCGCGCTTTCTCATCCAGGAATCGTTGGGTTATTCCCGCATAGGCGTCGATCCGCCGGTCGCGGAAGAAGGGCCAGTTACGGCGTGTCTCTTCGAGGCGCTCGAGGTCAACTTCCGCAAGCAGCAACTCCTCCCGGTCCGTCGAAGCCTCTTTTAGCACCACGCCGAATGGATCGGCGACGAATGACGTTCCCCAGAATTCCAGCCCGGCTCCCTGCGCACCGGCGAGTTTCTCGAAGCCCACCCGATTGACGGTTGCTACATACACGCCGTTGGCGATGGCGTGGCTGCGTTGGACGGTTTGCCAGGCATCGCGCTGAGCCGCGCCGTGCTGCGCTTTCTCGTGCAGGTGCCAGCCAATGGCGGTGGGATAGAACAAAAGGCTCGCGCCCTGGAGCGCCGCCAGCCGCGCGCCTTCCGGATACCACTGGTCCCAGCAAATCAGTGTCGACAGGCGCCCCACGCGCGTGTCGAAGGCACGGAAGCCGAGGTCGCCTGGGGTGAAATAGAACTTCTCGTAATAAGCCGGATCGTCCGGTATGTGCATTTTCCGGTAGATGCCGACCACCTCACCCGTCGCGTCAATGATGGCGGCGCTGTTGTGATAAACCCCCGCCGCGCGCCGCTCGAAAATCGGCGCAATCACAACGACTTGCTTTTCCTTGGCAATCTTTCCCAGCGCCTGCGTGGTAGGACCGGGCACAGGCTCTGCGAGGTCGAACAGCGCCGCGTCTTCCCGCTGGCAGAAATACTGCGAGCGGAAAAGCTCCGGCAGACAAACAGCCTCGGCGCCCTCGTCCGCCGCCGATGCTACACGCGATTCCGCCCGCCGCAGGTTTTCATCGGGGTCGGACGTACACGCCATCTGGATCAAGCCGATGGTGAATTTTCGCCGCATCCCGATGAGCGTACACAAGTTCGAGCCCTTTGCCAAGGGGCGAGAGAAGTTCCGCGAGAGGTCATGAGCTTGCGGGAGCATGCCGGTTTGACTTACCATTTAGCGCTGTCCAAACGGGAGGATGTTTAAAGTGCGTGTCAAAGAGATCTGCCTCAGCTTGCTTTTGGCCGCAGCGGCGGTCGCGCGGCCGTGCCCTGCCAGGGTGACGGTTAACTTCGCACCGGCGACTGTCACTTTCGGCACCCAAGCGGTGGGCACTTCGAGCCTGTCCCAGCCGATTACGCTCAGCAACACCGGGACCGCAACGCTCAGCATCGCCAAGCTCACGGTAAGCGGGGATTTTTCCCAGACGAACACCTGCGGCGGGGACCTTGCCGCCAGGACTTCCTGCACCATCAACGTCACCTTCACGCCTGCTGCGAAGGGCCTCAGAAAGGGCGCCATCAGCGCCTTTGGCAACGGTCTCGGTAATCCCCGGCTCGTTCACTTAAGCGGGACGGGCACGCAGGTGAAGCTCTCGGTCGACGCTCTGAATTTCCAGGGCCAACCTGTTCGCAACCCCAGCAATCCCCAGGTGGTGACCCTGACAAACGTTGGCAATACGCCCCTGAGGATCGCCGACATCCGCATCACGCCCGCGGTTAACGTGTGGGGATCTCCCCTGAGCTCAAATGTTAGCTCGAGCCATCGAGCGGGGGAGTTCACCGAAACCAATGGATGTGGAACCTCCCTGGCGCAAGGCGCGAGCTGCATCATCAGCGTGACTTTTACTCCGCGGAAAGCGGGCAGCGCCACAGAATGGCTGCTCATCAGCGACGCCGGCGGCGGCAGCCCGCAACGAGTCACCCTTTGGGGCAGCGGGCTGCGATAGCAAGACGCGCTTCGCCGGTTGGCGCACAGCGAAGCTCTGCGGTCCCGGGACATTAAAAATCCACTGAGCGCAGAGCTTCTGACTACGAAATTGCCGAGGATTAGCCATGAAATCGCACACTGAATATCTTTGGTTCAACACTAAGAAGCAGCGCGAGTTCATCAACATCACGGAGGAAGTCGAGAAGGCGCTAGAGAAGTCGCAAATCAAGGAAGGGCTGATTCTTGTGTCGGCCATGCACATTACCGCCGGAGTGTATGTGAACGACGCGGAAAGCGGCCTGATCGCCGATATCGAAGAGTGGCTGGAGAAGCTGGCGCCCTTCCGCCGCGATTACCGTCACCACCGCACCGGCGAGAGCAATGGCGACGCCCACCTGAAAAATCTTCTTATCGGGCACGAGGTGGTGCTGCCCGTCACCAACGGCAAGCTTGATTTCGGGCCCTGGCAGCAGGTTTATTACGCCGAGTTCGACGGGCAGCGGCGCAAACGCGTCATCATCAAGGTGATTGGCGAGTAGGCCACGCGCTGGAAATTCTATTATAAATAGTAAATGGTAAATAGCGTATTCTCTGCCTCCCCGCTTCTGATGGCGGTGCAGGAAATTGGTGATTTACAGGTTACTATTTCCCCAGCCCCCAGGCCCCAGGCCTCTAGGCCCAGTGCCTAGCATGACGCCTCCATCCTCGGGCCAAGCTTCTCGCCCGCTGAATCCTGTGGTATCTTGTACCTTAAACCTTCCTAGGAAGCGCGAGGGCCACTCTGCCGGCTGTCCTTGAGGAGTTCTATATGAAGCATCGAAAAGCGCTCTGGGAATCATGCGTTCTCATGCTCTCGCTCTGCGCGGGTTGGCAGGCTCTTGTAGGGCCGAATGGCATTTGGCCCCGGCCGAACACGGTTCAGCCTTACATGCAAGAGGGGGGGAAGTTCCTCCAGGGCGGGCAAGCTAGCTTTCAACCGCCAATGGCAGATGCCGACGCAGTACGGGCCGGAAAGCCAGCGGCGTCCTATGCCCAATTGCCCTTAAGTTTTGAGGCCAACCAAGGCCAGACGGACGGGCAGGTGAAGTTCCTCTCGCGTGGGCGGGGCTATAGTCTGTTCCTGACCGGCGATGAGGCGGTGCTCAAACTACAGGAGTCAGAAGTCAGGAGTCAGAAGTCAGGAGGCGAACGACAGGATTCGGGATTTAGAACCCGCGACTCAGTTCTGGCGAGGCGGTTCGACGACGTGAGCACGTTGCGAAGGACGACTGACAACGAACGACGGACAGCGAGCCTCCTACGGCTGAAGCTCGTCAATGCGAATCCAAAGGCCGCCGTCAGCGGCGCGCACGAGTTACCAGGCAAGGTCAACTACTTCCTTGGCAACGATCCCAAGAAGTGGCGCACCAACGTCCCGACTTACGCCCAGGTCAGGTATCGGAACGTCTATCCTGGCATCGACTTGGTTTATCACGGCAACCAAAGCGGACAACTGGAGTATGACTTTGTGGTGGCGCCGGGTGCGGACCCGGGCACTATTTTGCTTGCTGTCGATGCGGCAGGACGAGCAGGCAGTAAGCAGAAGGCAGAAAGCAGTAGGCAGAAAGCAGCAAAAAGCGGATGGCCCAAAATCGATTACAACGGCGATCTCGTGGTGCGCTTAGATAATGGTGAGGAGGTCCGATTCCACAAGCCACTAGTTTACCAGGAAGAGGAGTCAGGAGTCAGAAGTCAGAAGTCAGGAGTTAAGGACGAAATTCGAAAGTCGAAAATCGAAAATCGTCAATCGACAATCGTCAATCGTCAAGTGCTCGAGGGTCATTTCGCTCTCGACGCCCAAAATTACGTCCACTTCACGCTGGGCTCCTATGACCGCACGCGAGCCCTGGTCATCGATCCGGTGCTGGTTTATTCCACCTATCTAGGTGGCAGCGGGGTGGACAGCGGTTCCGGCATCGCCGTGGATTCCTCCGGCAACGTTTACGTCACTGGGATTACCAGTTCGGACAACTTCCCCACAGCCAACGCGTACCAGGCGCAACTTTCAGGAAACCAGAACGCATTCGCGGCCAAATTGAACCCGGGGGGCTCGGCGCTGATCTATTCCACTTACCTGGGCGGCGGCGCCGAAGTCGAGAGCGCCATCGCCGTCGACTCCTCCGGCGACGTCTATCTCACAGGTCAGACTTCTTCGAACAGCTTTCCTACCACCCCAGGCGCTTTCCAGACGAGCCTGGCAGGAACCGGGGTCTCCAACGTCTTCGTGGCCGAGCTGAATCCAGCAGGCTCCGCCTTGATCTATTCCACTTACCTGGGTGGTAGCGGTGGAGACAGCGGCTCCAGTATTGCCGTGAATTCCTCCGGCGACGCCCTCCTGACCGGTTATACGAAATCGACCAACTTTCCCACTGCCAGCCCGTACCAGGAGAGCCTGGCAGGCCCTGTGAACGCCTTCGTGGCCGAACTGAATCCGGCGGGCTCGGCCTTGGTTTATTCCACCTATCTAGGCGGCAGCAGTGGTGACTACGGCAGCGGAATCGCCTTGGATTCCTCCGGCAACGCCTACGTGACTGGCCGAACCCTCTCGGCTAACTTTCCCACCACCCAGGGCGCTTTCCAGACAAGCTTGGGTGGATCCGGCGCCACCAACGCTTTCGTGACCAAGCTGAACTCAAAGGGCACCGCCTTGGTGTACTCCACTTACCTGGGCGGCATTGGTTATGACGCAGCCTCCAGTATCGCTGTGAATTCTTCCGGCAACGCTTACGTGACTGGGAGTGCAGGACCCGGCTTTCCCACTGTCAACCCGCTCCAAGCAAGCCTGGGAGGGACCGCTGACAACGCGTTCGTTACCGAACTGAACCCCACGGGCTCCGCCCTGGTCTATTCCACCTATCTGGGCGGTAGTGGCAGTGACGCTGGCCAAGCCATTGCCGTGGATTCCTCCGGCGATGCCTACGTGACGGGGTCGACTTCTTCAACCAACTTCCCCACTGTCAACCCCTTCCAGGCGACCCTGGCAGGCGAGCAGAACGCGTTCGTGGCCGAACTGAACTCGCAAGGCTCAGCGCTGGTCTATTCCACCTACCTGGGGGGTAACAGCAAAGACTGGGGACAGGGGGTCGCCGTGGATTCCGTCGGCAACGCCTACGTCGCCGGAGGCGCTATTTCGACCGACTTTCCAGTCATTAACCCGCTTCAGGCGACCTCAGGGGGGGACGGCGATGCGTTCGTCGCCAAGATCAGCACGGCGAACTCACCCGGCATCGCCTTTGGGCCGGAGGCACTCGCCTTCGCAGCGCAGGCCGAAGGCACGCCGAGCGCATCGCAAGCGGTGACCTTGACCGCCGCGGGGAGCCAGCCACTAATCCTCACCCGCAGTTCTATTAGCGGTGACTTCGCCTTCGCCACCACCGCCACCTCCTGTCCCTATTCCGGCGGCACAGTGCCCGCCGGGACCACCTGTACCATCGATGTCACGTTCACGCCTACGGCGACCGGGACGCGCGCTGGCTCGGTGACCCTCAACGACGACGCCAGTAGCAGCCCTCAAACCCTCAGCTTGAAAGGGACAGGCGTCGGCGCCAGCCCGACTCCAGTGGCGGTTGTCTCCCCCAGTAGCCTAACCTTCGGCAGTCAGTTGCTAGGCACAACCAGTGCCCCGCAGCCCGTGACCCTCAGCAACACCGGCACCGCTGCGCTCGCCATCGCTAGCATCAGCACTCTCGGCGACTTTAACCAGACCAACACCTGCGGTGGCAGCCTGGCCGCCGGAGGCTCCTGCACCATCAACGTCGCCTTTACGCCCCCATCCATCATCCCCTCCGGAGCCAACTCCACCACCACCCTGACCGGCTCCTTGACGATCACCGATAACAGCCGCAATGCCACCGGAACCACCCAGACCGTCAGCCTCAGCGGCACCTGGCAGGACTTTACAATCTCCATCCCCTCCGGCTCTTCATCCTCGGCAACCGTCTCCCCAGGGCAATCCGCAATGTTTAAGTTGAGTGTGGGCAGTGAAGGAGGATTCAACGAGTCAGTGTCCCTCACCTGCGGAGGTTTCCCCACGGATTCAACCTGTGTGGCGTCGCCGAACTCGGTGGCCCCCGGCAGCAATTTCACGATTATCGTCACTACCACTGCCCCATCCGCCGTGGCGCCGCGAACTCTTCCCCAACCGCGCTTGCCCGGGCCCCAAGCCCTGATGATGCTCGCCATGCTTTTGGCAGGCATCGCTTGGACCCTTCGCGCCCAGCCGCAGTCATTCCTGCGAAGCTTGTCCTCCGCGAAGACAGGGGAGCGGGGATCCACTCCGACAATTCGGCGGACAGTGTTTCTGCCCCTCGCGGCGGGATTGTTGCTAGCCTTGGCGCTGGCTGGCTGCGGCGGAGGTGTGGCTCCTAACAGCAACCACGGTACTCCTGTAGGCACTTACAACCTGACGGTTACGGGCACGGCAGGTTCCGGTTCTGCCGCCGTCAGTCACAGTGTGACCCTTACGCTGAATGTGTCCTAGCATGCCGCCTATTATTGAAGTAAAGGATCTGACGAAGGAGTTTCGCACTTTTCGCCGCCGCGAAGGAGTGAAAGGCGCCATCCAAAACCTCTTTGTGCGTGAGTACCTGACCGTACGCGCCGTGGACCATGTCAGCTTCAACATCAATGCCGGGGAAATGGTGGGCTACATCGGCGCGAATGGCGCGGGCAAATCCACCACCATCAAGGTGCTGACGGGAATTCTGGTTCCCAGCGGCGGGCAGGTGATTTCGAATGGCCATGTGCCTTACCGCGACCGGCGGCGTTACACCAAGCACATTGGAGTTGTGTTCGGCCAGCGCACGCAACTTTGGTGGGACATCGCGGTCATCGAATCCTTCAAACTCCTCAAAGAACTCTACGAAGTGCCGGAGTTGCAATATCGCCGGCGGCTGGATTTCTTCTGTGAGATTCTCAATCTGAAGGATTACCTCCACACCCCCGTGCGAAAGCTCAGCCTGGGGGAAAGAATGCGCTGTGACCTGGCGGCGTCGCTGCTTCACAATCCGCCCCTGCTTTTCCTGGATGAGCCGACGATTGGCCTGGACGTGGTCGCTAAAGACCGCATCCGGGAATTCCTAAAAGAGGTCAATCGCAGCGAAGGGATAACGGTCCTGCTCACCACCCATGACCTTTCCGACATCGAGGAACTCTCCAAGCGGATCATCATTATTGATAAGGGTCACATCCTTTTCGACGGCGACCTGGAAACGATGAAGAAACGCCTGGCCAAATACAACCAGGTTAAATTCTTCTTGAAGGACCGCTCCCAGATAGCGCACCTGGCGCAAATCACGAGCAACGGCATTGCCTGCGAGCGGGTTGACGAGCTCACCTACTTGATGCGCTTTGAGCGCGACGAACACTCCACCGCCGAGGTCATCCGCAACATCGTCAACCAACTTCAGGTGCGGGATATCTTCGTGGAGGAAGAACCGATCGAGGACATAGTGAAGCGGATCTACCTGAGCGGAGAGGTGAGATGATGGATGGAGTTCCCCGATGTCGTTCCGAGCGGAGCGAGGAATCTCGCTCTGCGCTCCGGCGAACCGCCGACGCATGAGTCAGGGCAAGATTCCTCGCTCCGCTCGGAATGACAATGTTGCCTGAATTCTCGCGAAAGCACGGGCTCCCAGCGCTTCAGCGCTTCTGGCGGATTTACGCGGAGTTCATCCGGGTGGGGTTTGTCAACACGCTTGCCTATCGCTTGCGCTACTATACGGGCATCGTAACCTACTTCATCTACGTCACGGTCTATTACTTCATCTGGAAAGCCATTTACGCGCACAGTTCGTCGATCGGGGGATTCGACTTCAGCCATATCCTCACTTACATCGCCGTGGGTTGGATCATCCGTTCTTTCTACTTCAATAACGTTGACCAGGACATGGCCAATCAGGTCATCGAAGGCAAGCTGGCCATGGACCTCATCAAGCCCGTCAACATTCAATTCATGTATGTGGCCCAGGCATTTGGAGAGTGCTTGTTTCGCGCCGGCATGCTGAGCTTGCCTTCGGCGGCGGTGCTCATGCTCATTTACCCCCTGCGCCGTCCTGCCAGCCTGCCTCACTTTATGGCCTTCCTGGTCAGCGTGCTCTTTAGCTTCTTCCTTGTGGCCGCCATCAATTTCGCCGTGGGAACGCTGGCAGTAAGATTGAAATCCATTCTGGGCCTGCTGCGCGCCAAGTATTTTCTGCTGGAACTCTTCTCCGGCCTGCTCTTGCCGATTTCATTTTTCCCCCAAGTCTTTCAAAAGCTTTTCAATTTCCTGCCCTTCCAATACATCAGCTATATCCCAGTGCTCCTGTACTTGGGGAAAATCAACGGTGGGGCAATCGCCGGGGCGCTCGCGCTGCAACTTTTTTGGGTAGTCGTGCTGTTCCTCCTCGGCGATGCGATGTGGAAATGGTCGAGCCGGAAAATGACGATACAGGGGGGCTAGGGGCCGGGGAAATAGTAAATTATGAATTCTGAATTATGAACTGGCTTCTCCCCGCTGCTTGCTGTCCGCCGTGCGTGTGCCGGGGGATGGGGGCTGGGGACTAGGGGCTAGGCATTTGGGGATTAGGGATTACGGAACAGCAAGTGGAGAGCAGGCAATTCATAATTTAGAATTTACAATTTACTATTCCCCAGCCCCCAGCCCCGAGTCCCATTCTTAAGATGAGAAGGCACCTCAGACTCTTCGCTCTTTATTTCGCCCAGTACGCCAAGGTGCGGCTAGCTTATAAGGCGGATTTCTTCATCGCCTTCTTCTCCTCGATGGCCGCTACCGTTCTAGGATTCGGTTTTGTGTTAGTCCTCTTCTCCAAAATCCCCAAGCTTCAGGATTGGTCGTTTTACGAAATCCTGTTTCTCTACGGCTTTTCGCTGATCCCTCTGGGCCTGTTCAACGTCATCAGTTGGAACCTTTACGAGTTCGGCGACATTTACATTATCCAGGGCAAGTTTGACCGCCTGCTGCTGCGGCCTGCGCACACGCTCTTTCAGGTTGTCTTCGAGAGGTTCCGCCTGGAATCATTGCAGGAAGTTGTAACGGGAACGGTGGTGGTAGCCCTCTGCGTCCGGCACTTGCACCTGACCTGGAATGTGGCGGATACTTTCTGGTTTTTGTTGATGGTGATCTGCGGGGCGGTGATTTATCTCGCCGTGTTTCTCCTTCTCACCTCGGTGGCTTTCTGGTTCGAAGACCGCGTAGGCATCGTGCCGCCGGTCTTCAACATGCTTACCTTCGGCCGCTATCCCCTGACCATTTACAACGTCTTCGTCCAGTTCTTTCTGAGTTGGATCATCCCCTTCGCTTTTGCCTCTTTCTATCCCACCACACATTTCCTCGGGCGGCGAGTGTTCACGCCTTATTTTCATCTGGTGCCGGTTGTAGCGGCTAGTTTCTTTCTGCTTGCTATCTTTGTTTGGAACAAAGGCGTGGAGAATTACAGCAGCACTGGATCATAAGAAAAGTTCTCAGTTATCAGTTGTCAGTAAACACGCCAGCCAGACTCTGACGACTGACAACTGACGACTGACCACTTACAGGGCAAGCACCTCATCGTAGACTTGAAGAGTCGCCTCTGCGACTCGCTCCCAAGAAAATTCTCGAGCCCGCTTTAGTCCCTGCTCGATCATTTTCCGGCGCAGCTCAGCATCCTCGACCGCGCGCTGGACTTTTCCCGCGATGTCGCGAGGATCGTGGGGATCGACATAAAGGGCAGCTTCTCCTCCGACCTCGGGAAGTGAAGCCGTGCCGGCGGCTACGACGGGCAAGCCGTTCGCCATAGCTTCGAGCACCGGAAGCCCGAAGCCCTCTTCCAATGAGGGGAAAAGCAGCACGCTGGCGGACTGATACAGTGCCTGCAATTCCCCCAAGGCCACGTATCCCCGCACTTGCACTCGGGACCCAAGCCCCTGGCGGCGTATATATTCGTGGATGGCTTCGCTCCCGTAACCGTCTCCGCCCACCAAAACCAGACGATACCGCTCGGGCAATGTTTCGAGAGCGCGCAGGGCATTCAGGGTATTCTTGCGGGTCTGGATCACCCCCACGCTCAAAATCATCTCTTTTCCTTCCCCCACCAGCATCTCCCGAGCCAGTAGGCGCTCAACCGGAGGCAAAGTCAAAGGGGGCAGAGCGACCCCCAAAGGGATGATTCGAAGTTTGCTCTGGGAGACAGAAGTGTGCGCCAGTAATTGCTCGGCCGTATAACGCGATGCGGTGATAACACGAGTGGCGCGTTCCACAGCCTCGAGAAGCAGAGCGGAGAATTTGCGCCGAAAATCTGCGCTCGAATACTCGTGACCGGTAATGGGGAAGATGTCAAAAACGGTGACAATCTCCCTCTTGAAACGAAAGGCAGGGGGGCGCTGCGCCAAGCTGTGGAAAAGATCCGTTTGCCAGGGCAACCAGAACGTCAACGGCTCTTGGAATAATCTTACGGAGAAACGCGATCCTTGCGCATCCGCCTTGGGTGCGGGATGCAAGAACTCCCGGCGCCGGGCCAACCGCGACAAGCGATAGCAAAGCACAAAGCGGTGCGAAGTCTCGAGCCCGGCGAGAGCTTCAATCAGCTTACGGGAATACACGGCGATGCCCGACGGTTGGGGCTCGACCGTGTAAGTGGCATCCAGTCCGATAATCGACATCGGCGCGCAGCCTCGTTAACCCCTGATCCATTCAGAATCACAGCCGTTTCCCAGTCGTTCGGAAGCTATGAAATAATCTGTGGATGGGAAAAGCTGTTTCACGCCGAGGCGCAAAGTATACAAAGGTCGCAAAGCGAAGAGGGGACTTTGCCTTTGCGCTTCTTCACGCCTTGGCGACTTTGCGTGAGCCGTCTTGGTTTCCTCACACCTTCTCAGCCGGAGGCGGTGAGACCACATCCTCCAACCCATACTGTTTCAATTTTCTGTAGATGGTGGTCTTCCCGATACCGAGTAACTTCGCAGCGCGGAGCCGGTCGCCTTTGGTCGCCTCGAGCGCCTGAAGTATGGCGCGCTGCTCAAGCTGTTGAAGAGTTGCGAGGGCCTCGCTGTCGTGGCGCGTTGGGCTCACAAAATTGAGGACATTCGACGGTAGATCGACAACCCGGATTTGAGGCGCGCTGCCCAGCGCCAGGGCGCGCTGAATGCAATTCTCCAATTCCCGCACGTTCCCCGGCCAATCGTAGCTCACCAAGCGCGCCATCACCTCTTCCGAAACACCCGTGATGCTGGCCAGGCTCGCTTTATGCTTGGCAAGAAAGAATCGAACCAATCCGGGAATGTCCTCCCGGCGTTCGCGGAGAGGCGGCAGCTTGATGGATACCACATTGAGCCGGAAGTACAGCTCTTTTCGGAAAGTCCCGCGCTTGATGGCAGCCGCGAGGTCCTGGTTGGTGGCAGCGATGATTCGGGCCTTCACAGGTATCCGTTCGTTGCTGCCCACCGGCTTGATTTCACGCTCTTGGAGGACTCGCAGGATTTTCGGCTGAAGCTCGAAAGGAAGCTCCGCGATCTCATCCAAAAACACTGTCCCTTCGCCAGCGGCAGCCAGCAAGCCCTGCCGCCCATGAGTCGCCCCAGTAAAGGCCCCACGAACGTGGCCGAACATTTCACTCTCAATCAAGGTCGATGTCAGCGCACCACAGTCTATGGGCACAAACGGCCGGTCCCGCCATGGACCTCTGGAGTGAATCGCGCGCGCCACCAGTTCTTTTCCCGTTCCGCTTTCCCCGAGAATGAGGACGGGATCCCGCTGTACAGCGACTTTGGCGATAGTGTGGTAAATCTTCTGCATTCGCGGAGAAGCGCCGCTCAAGCCCCCGTAGTCGCCTTGATATTCATCGGAGTAAACGCGCGATACAACCTGCGGAATTCCCATTTGCTCCTCAGCGTAAGGGCACGCCTCAGCGTGCCCCGACAGTGACCCGGCTAATATACCGACGTAGACACGAACAGTCAAAAGGCAAAGCCTTTCCCAGAGCAGGCGAAAGAGCCGCTGGTCATCGTCTGCCGGCTGATTCGGGTATCGCGAAGAGAGCCGCTGGTCATCGGTTACCGGGCCGAGAGGGCTATTGCGCAAGCGGAGGAGCCGGAATACGTTGTATTATAGTGCTGGAGGGGAGGACCAATGGCCGTGGCCAAGAATGCCAAAATCCTGATCGTTGAGGACGATGCCCATGAACGGCAGGGGCTTGCCGAGCTTCTCTCCCTCAGGGGTTACGAAACCGAGACCGCCGCGGACGGATCCGAAGCCCTGGAAAAGGTCTCTTCTTTCAACCCCGCGGTGGTGATTTCGGACCTTCGCATGCCGCGCATGACAGGCATGGAGTTGTTGCGGCAAGTCCATGAAGTCTATTCCGGCCTGAACTTCATCATGCTCACCGGACAGGGAACCATTGAGGAAGCGGTGGAAGCCACCAAGCTGGGGGCGTTCAATTTCCTCGAGAAGCCGCTGGACACCAAGCGGCTCGAGGTGGAGTTGCGCAATTGCCTGGAACGTCACGAAAGCGAACGGCAACTGGAGGCAGCCCACCGGCGCCTGCGGGACCTGGGATTCCTGGGCAACATTGTGGGGCGATCCAAGAAAATACAAGAAGTGACGTCGCTGGTCTCGATGATCGCGCCCTCCCGCGCTTCGGTGTTGATCAGCGGGGAGAGCGGCACGGGTAAGGAGCTGGTGGCCCGAACGATTCACGAGCTGAGCCCGCGCCGTGCACAGCCATTTGTGGCCGTGAATTGCGCAGCGATCCCGGAGGCTCTAATGGAGAGCGAAGTTTTCGGCCACGAAAAGGGAGCCTTCACCGGGGCCGTCGAGCGGCGGGTGGGTTGCTTCGAGCTGGCCGACGGCGGGACCTTGCTCCTGGACGAGATCGGCGAAATGCCTTCCGCCACCCAGGCCAAATTGCTGCGGGTGCTGGAAGACTCCAAGGTGCGCCGGCTGGGCAGCAAATCGGAAATCTCTGTCGACGTGCGCGTCCTGGCTGCCACCAACAAGGTCCCGGAGGAAGCACTCGCCAAGGGCCAGTTGCGGAACGATCTCTACTTCCGCCTCAATGTGGTTCATCTTGCTTTGCCTCCCCTGCGCACCCACTTGGAAGATCTGGAGGACTTGACCACCGCCCTGCTCGGGGACTTGAACCGAAAACACAACCGCGCCGTGAAGGGTGTGGACAGTGAGGTTCTTGAGGCCTTTCGCCGTTACAACTGGCCGGGAAACGTGCGCGAGCTGCGCAATGTTCTGGAGCGCATGCTCGTCACTTTCTCCGGCGAGCGCTTGACCCTCAACGAATTGCCTCGGGGCTTCGGCCAGCCCGGCATTGCAGAAGCCGAAGACCAGCTCCAACTCCGTCCCGGCATGACAGTGGCCGAGGCTGAACGCCGGCTCATTTTCGAAACCCTGGCCTCCACGCAAAACAACAAGACGCGCGCTGCCGAGCTGCTCGGCATCAGCCTGAAAACTCTCCATAACAAGCTGAAGGAATATGGGGCTCAGTCTGAAGATTAAGCTTACCGCGCTCACCACCCTCCTGGTCCTTCTCATGGTCCTGGCCATCTCGACACTCTACCTCTCTCATCTGACACGGCAAGCCCTCCGCGAGGTGAAAAGCAGAGGAGACTATGTTGCCGAGGAGATCTACCATCAGGCCAGCACGCTCTTGTCTCAGACGCGGATGCCAGTGGGCTCGGATCCCTCGGATTTCCAGGCGCTGCGTAGTTTCGTGCAAGACCAATTTGCGAAAGGCGCAGGGTTGAACTCGCTGCTGGAATCCGCGATCGGCTACTCACCGTACGTTTATTACGCCGCCATCACGGACACCCGACGGCAGGTTCTGGTGCACACCGAGCCGGGAGAAATCGGGCAGGTGTTGCCCCAGGCTCCGCCCTTTGACCAATTGCTTCATGCCGGGTTGGTGAGGCAGCTCCGCGTGATTTACGGCCCCTCCAAGGTGTATGAAGTCGTGCTGCCGCTGGAGATTGGAGGCAAGGCCTTCGGCGACGTACGGGTTGGCGTTTCGACCCTCTTCCTGGACCATGAAATCACCCCTGATTTGCGAGCTGACCTTACCCTTTCGATTGCCATCATCATCCTCACCACTCTGTCCGCAGGGCTGCTCTCCTATCGCCTCTTGCGCCCCCTGGAAACGATTTCCAGAAGTGTTGACCTCCTGGCGCGCGGCCAGTATTCCGAGCCTGTGCGTCTGAAGCGGAGCGACGAATGGGGCATGCTTTCCTCAAAATTGAACCTTTTGGGCGAGCAGATGCGCGGCGAGAAAGCCGCCTTCGTCCAATTGAAGGAAAACCTCGACCAGCTCTTCTCCAAACTGAGCGATGGCCTGCTGCTTTTTGAGCGGCAAGACCGCCTGGTCCTGGCCACACCCGCTGCTGCCCGTCTTCTCGGCTGCCGCGCGGAAGCCATCCTTCACCGTCAGGCGCAGGAAGTGTTCTCGGCCAACAATCCTCTTCATGACCTCTTGCGGCAAGCCTTCGCTTCCCGCCAATCGACGCCCTGGCGGACCCTTGATCTGGGCGGCGACCCCCCGGCGCGCCTGGCTGTGAATGTGCGATTTATCAGCGAACAGGGCGAGGCTATGGGATGCCTGATCACTTTGCGCGACGCCAGCATGCGCGCTCAGCTCGAGGACCAAATTGATGTCACCACAAAGCTGGCGGCCCTCGGCCGGCTCACTTCCGGAGTTGCTCACGAGGTGAAGAATCCGCTTAACGCCATGGTTCTCCAGCTTGAACTCCTGAAATCCAAACTGACCGACCAAAGTGAAAGGGTAGGGCCGCATTTGGAGATACTCTCCAACGAGATCCAGCGGCTCGATCGAGTGGTGAAAACCTTCCTGGATTTCACTCGCCCTGTGGAGCTCCGACCCATCCCCACCAACATAGAAGACCTGGTCCGCGAAGTCTTTCTGCTGGCCGAGCCCCATGCCCGGAAGAATAACGTTCGCTTGGTCTTCGAGCGTGAGGGAGTCCTTCCGACGATTAACGTTGATCGAGACCTCATGAAACAGGCGCTTCTGAACCTGGTTCTAAACGGCTGCCAGGCCATGCCGGCAGGAGGACAACTTAAAGTTAAACCGCAAACAGACGGCCGTTATATGAGTCTCGAAGTTTCCGACCAGGGTGTGGGTATCCCACCGGAGGCGCGTCAGAAAATATTTTCGCTATTCTACACCACGAAGCCCGGTGGCAGCGGTATTGGATTGGCCATGGCTTTCCGAGTCCTTCAACTACATAACGGGTTTATCGATTTCTCGAGCGAAGTGCAGCGCGGCACAACATTTCGTGTTTCCATTCCGGCGACCTCATGAACGACCCACCCTCACCGCTAGCGCCCATTCCCAGTCCCCCGACTGAGGCCAGCAGCTCCTCTACGCCAATTTCGGCGGCGGGGGCAATTGGTCTTGCGCTCGATGATGCACTCCGGCTTTTGTTTCGGCCCTTTGAGGTTTGGACGTGGGCCAAGCTCAGTCTGCTCTGCCTCTTCCTGGGAGGTGGCACGCCCACCGCGGCATTCCAATGGAGCTTGAGCGCTCTTCCCAGCGATCTTCGGCTGCCGCTTCTGCTAAGGGGCTGGCTCCAATTTGTCGAGCAGCATCCTTCTCTCATCTTCCTGGTCATCGTGTTCGCTCTGGCGCTGGGGCTCTGTGTCCTTTACGCGAGGTCGGTCTTTCGCTTCATGCTGGTGGATTCTCTGGTCAGCAGGGAGGTGGCTCTCGGCCGTGCATGGCCGGTCCTTCGCCCCCTGGGAGAATCCTATTTCTGGTGGCTGGCGGGCACGCTGGGGGGACTTGGTACCCTGTTCTCCCTCGTGGTGATTGTCGCCCTTCCTGGTCTCCGCGCCGCTTCCGCCTCAGGCCCGGGTAACCAGTTGGCCACAGCTTCTCTGGCACTGATCCTCTCCTTAATAGTGCTCCTCGGACTGGCTGTAGCCCTCCTGATTGTTCTCACAGATGATCTGGTGGTTCCACTCATGTACGCCGACCGCTTGCCCTTACTTTCCGCGTGGCGGGAACTTTGGCAGAAAATGCGCCATGACCCGACCGCGTTCGCTGTTTACATCTTGTTGCGCTTCGTGCTTTCAGTTGGGGTTAGCGTCGGCGTCCTCCTCTTCTTGGTCCCTTTACTCGTAGGCCTGTTTTCCGGTGCGGTCATTATCGCGGCGGTAGTAGTCTTGGCGCTGCATTGGGTGGGGCTCACCTGGGTATGGAGCCTGACCTCCATCAGTCTGGTGATTGTCGCGTCGGTGTTGCTGAGCGCCATGTTGCTAGTCCTTTTGAGCGGGGTGGGAATGCCGGGGCAGGTTTTTCTCCAGGACTTCGGTCTGCGATTCATCGCCGCGCGCTCTCCCTCCCTTGAAGCCCTTTGCTCCAAGTTCGACGTGGGGGAGAAGGCTCCATGACCTGCTATTGCAGTCGATGGCCGATTATGCGCGCGTGCCAGGCCAATGGTTAATGACCTCAAATCCGCTGAGATGTTGGCAAGGATAATGATAAAATCCCTTACGAGATGAAGCGAAAACCTCTGCCTATCCTGTGGTGTAGTTTGGCGCTGTTCATCTGGGGCTGCCCAAAACGGCAAGGGCCCTCGCGGATCGTGTACGTTCCCACGCCACCTCCCGCGGCGACTCAGGCTCCCGCCGCTGCAAATGCGCCCACGATGGTGATTGAGGAGCCCGCGCCGCCAGAGCCGGCGCCTACTCCGCCCCCAGAAGCACCCGCCCCTAAGGAAACGCCCCAACAGCATCGACGTGCGCTGCGGAGGGAACCGCCAGCCGCCGCCACTGAAAACACCCCGGAAACGGCCGAGCCGCCCGCTCCCCAGGTACCCTCTTTGGAGCCGCGCGAGAGTTCTGTCGAAGAAGCCGCTTTGCGGCGCCAAATCCAGGGGTTGCAGAATGACGTTCGGCAACGAATCGACAAACTTATCCAGGCGGGTCTCTCGGGCGTGGATCGCAAGACCCTCGACGATGCCCGCTCCTTCTTCGCACAGTCCACTCAAGCGCTAAACGAAGGCGACCTCCAACGCGCCCTCACTTTGGCGCGCAAGGCCTCATTGCTGGTCTTGGCGCTGGAACGGTGATTCGCCCGCTTACAAACGCGCAATCCCGGCAATCCGACTCCAGCGACCGAGGCGAGTTCCTGGATTCCGTTCTGGTGTCGGCAGGCGCCCCAGATTCACCACAGGGGTCACAGAGCTCACAGAGAAGCTTGGGGAGGGGCTCCTCTGCGGACTCTATGTGCTCCCTGGTGAATGACCTGTTGTGGGGCTGCGCGGGCGCAGCCAGGCCCGGGTGGGGCAGGTACAATTGCCGGTCCGGAAAGCGATGACTCAGCTTTCCCTGGCGCCTGCAAGGAAGTCTGGGCTGGGGTCAGGCGAGCGCCAGATTCAGATTCTCGATGGCCTCGTCGACCTCTGCCGTATTTTTATAGCCAACCGTCACGCAATCGACGCCCGCATTCCTAAAGGCGTACCTCATGGCCGCTTGGCGGTCCTCGCGGGTGGTGAACTCACCCTCACCCACGAGCTTCATGCTGATCACGCCCATGCCCTGCTTGCGGACCTGTTTCACATGGGTGACGACCTCGCTCACATTTCCCAAACCGTTGGTGTCGTAGTCCTCCGCGTCCATCCTCACGCCTTTGTGATTCATGCGGATCATGGCAACCTGGAGCCAATTCGTCCCTGGAACTTGGCGCAGCGCCGGGAGGCCGTGGACCGAGGCGCCATGCGCTATCACAGCCTGTCTCGCCTGAGCTTCCAAAATGCCGTCTTGCCATCGGATGCTGTCTTCCGGCCACGTGGCAACGTGCTGGAAGTGCAGCAGCATCACGTCGAAGTAGTCGGTATGGGCGAGCTTGCGCAACTCGTCGATCTTCTGCAACGGATCTACGCCTTGGCGCGTGGTCACCTTCGACAACAGCCGATAGCTATCCCGCGGAATGCCGTTCAGCGCCACGCCGAGCATCCTGTGCATCTCGTGGTAACCCTCAGCGGTCTCAAAGAAGCGAATGCCGCGGTCGTAGGCGTAGCGGACCAGTCTCGTAAATTGGTCTTGCCCCAATTCGCGCTGCACTCGCCCGCCCATGGTGCCGGTGCCAAAGGCGAGCCGCGTCACCTTTACGCGGGACTTTCCCAGCGTTATCCAGTCTGTTGCTGTTTCGCGCGCCGCGCTCAGCGGAAGGCCTCGGGCGCCAGCGAATGCCGCTGCGGCAAGTCCAGTCTTCAGGAAATCACGCCGGGAGTAGTGGGCCATTTGTTTTCCTCCAATGGGTACGTTCTACGACGACCCGACGATGAGATCGTTCGGGTGGTGCGGTCATCTCCACAGACGGCCCCTGTAGGCCGTCGCCATTGCCGCGAAATGCGGGAATCCACTGCGCAGGCCCTGGGGCACCCACTGCCGAAGGACCGCCGGTTAGTGGCGGGGTCAAGACCAGACCGCAACTGCTAGTGGCAGCCCTTGCGTAACAGACCGCCCAATTAGACCGCAAAAGGCAGGGGCCTGTCAAGGACAATATGTCGGTTTTCACGCCCCGCCTCCCTGCCCCCCCCGCTCGCCGCCCTTCTCTAACACAAATTCATTAGGTAAGGCACGTTCTCCAGACCCGCGCTGCCCAGCATTGTCTCGGAATAACTTGGCCCAAGGGAAAAGCCCCGAGAAGAATTGCCCCCACCCCTTTTTCGCCGTCCCATGTAAGGCGGGGGGACGGGGCTGAGTTTTCAACCAGACTCCAAGGGGAAGAGAAGGTGAAAAAACCCAAATTCTGGCGAATGGTCGTAGGGATCCCCCAGGGGAGGGATGTTGCCCAAGGGCTGCCTCTACAACATCTCGCCAAAACGCGATTATTTCACACCTCATCAGCTCCGGCGAGAAAACAGGCGGCCAGCGCCTCCCAATTCACTGCCTAACTCGTTCGCCCGCGCACGCCCTATTTGTTGACGTTGTGCGCGACATGCCCTAAGATGTTTATGTACTCAGGGGACCTCCCAGTTCATGATTGCAAAGGCGGTCACGCACTACCGCATAGCTCTGGAGCTGCCCGGAGGCAGCGTGCTCAAGCACGTCGGCAGAGCAAGCCAATCCAAACGGGTCGATGGAGGCGTTTTATGACTCAGGCAGAGTCTCATTTTCAGAGCGGGGATGCCGTGCAGGTTGACCCCAAACACTACCAAGTGGAATATGAAAATGACCGAGTGCGAGTGCTGCGCGTAAGATTCGGCCCCAACGAAAAATCCGTGATGCACGCGCACCCTTCCGGTGTTGTGATCGTACTGAGCGACTGCGATTTCAGAACCTACCTTCCTCACGGCGATGCGCGGAACATCATCGGGAGGAGTGGCCAGGTGATCGGCTTTGACGAACCGTTTGAGCATCTGCCGGAGAACCTGAGCGCGAAGCCGTTTGAGGCGATCTTTGTGGAGCTAAAGGAGCAGGCGCGGTGATTTTTTCACACCTCCAGAGAAGTGTGAAATGACGCTTGGGACAGGCACGAAACTCGGGCCGTACGAAGTCCTTTCGCCGCTGGGGGCGGGCGGGATGGGTGAGGTGTATCGCGCGCACGACACAAAACTGAACCGCGAGGTGGCACTGAAAGTCCTGCCGCAAGCCTTCGCCGCAGACCCCCAACGCATGGCGCGCTTCCAGCGTGAAGCGCAAGTGCTGGCCTCACTCAATCATCCCCACATTGCGGCGATTTACGGCCTGGAGGAGTCGGCCGGTGTCCGCGCGCTGGTCATGGAACTGGTGGAAGGCCCCACCCTGGCGGAGCGCATCGGCGTAGGGGCAGGCCTTGTGCCTGCCCGGCCTGCGCCTGCCCAGCCAGTGTCCGCCCAAGCCGGGCGCCCACAAGGGGCGCCCCTACAAATCGACGAATGCCTCGACGTCGCCAAGCAGATTGCCGAGGCGCTCGAAGCGGCGCACGAAAAGGGCATCATCCATCGCGATCTGAAACCGGGGAACGTGAAAATCACATCAGAAGGCACGGTGAAGGTGCTGGACTTTGGCCTGGCCAAGGCGGCCGACGAGAGCGCACCGCCAGACGACCCTTCCAGTTCGCCTACGCTGACGGCGCAGGCAACGCAGGCAGGCATGATTATGGGCACCGCGGCGTACATGGCTCCCGAACAGGCGCGGGGCCACGCCGTGGACCGGCGCGCCGGCGGGCGCCTCATCTTTCAGAATCCCCGCAAATCGGCACTCTGCCTCTGCGGGAGACCTTCCTTGGGGATGCGTTTCAGGACGACATACTGGATGCCACGCGTCTCGCAGAATGATCGTTTCTCAGGTTTGTCTCCATCCTCGTTCACAACGTAGACATCCGGTTTGATGAGTTCGATTTCCGGTTCCGCGTCCATCCAGCCCTGCCCCGTGGATATCATGGCTTGTTTGACATGGCGAACCGATTGCACCATGTATCGCCGCTCCTCCTGCGGAAACAAAGGGTGGCCTTCTCCCTTCAGCAACCTGACATTCGCATCATGTCCCACGACAACGTACAAGTCGCCGAGTTGGGAGACTTCTTCAAAGAACCTGACGTGCCCCGAGTGAAACCAGTCATAACAGCCGGTGACCATCACCCTCTTTCGCGATGACGGTTCGGGCTCGGCTTTGAACTGTGGCCGCGGGAAGCCTTGCAGGTTCTCTTGCTTCACAACGTGATATTGGACGCCCCGCGACTTGCAATAGGTCCTCTTTTGCGGAGTGTCAGTGGCTTCGTCCACTACCCAGATCTCGGGCGGCGTCTCGTCGATCATCGGGATGGCGTCACGCTCTACTTGCCCCGTCACCATCCTTACGCCGCCAACATAACGAATGCCTTGAAGCAGGTATGAACGCTCCTGCTCAGGGAATTCAGGAGTTTTTCCTTCCAGGGCGCGCACCACCTCATCTGACCACACCAGAACGTGCACGTGCCCCAACTTGGAGGCTTCCTCCAGGAAGCGCACATGCTTCGACCCCAGGTTGTCAAAGCTTCCCGTAACGACGACATTTCTCATGCCCGCCGCGTCCTTTCGCAAGCCGGACCTGAATGTGAAAGGAGCCCGGCACCACGTCCTCAGAGGCAACGTAAAGATAGCCGCCTCCACATCCGGAGTACATGGCTCCCGCGTATCTGGCTTGGTAGTGCTCTAGAATTCGCAGCAGATCCACGGTGATGCCCGGATGACGGACGGTGTGAGGCAGCAGGGCCTCCCAGCACTTCATGCACTCGTTCATGGAAGCGCCCAGACCCTTGACGTTCTTGGCCAGAATCGCTTCAAAGCATTGCTTGCCCGATTGGCCCAGCCTCTGTATCCAACCCGGATCGAGGTTCTTCTCGCCCAGAGGGCTGTATCCATTGGGGCGTTGAGCGACAGGCAGGATGTGGATCACCCCTTCCAACCAGTGCGCGATACCGGGATCATTGGTCGATTCAATATGCGCAGGGAAGAATCCCTTTTCATATCTGAAGTCATAGTCCAGTCTGTTGATGCCTGGATAGATCAGGCCGACCATGTCCTGCGATCCGGAGGGTTCCGGCTTGCCTTGGTTTTCCGAGAAGTACAGTTCCCTGACCAGTTCCAGAGGATCTCCATCTGGCAACGTCTCGTTCCACAGCTTCCTGGCGACCTCGCGGCTGCTGGTGGCGATTCCGCATCGATCCATGAAGCGGAAGGTGGGTTCCACGTTCACCACAACCATGGAGCCGGGGGGAGAAGGGTTGAGCTTCGACACAAAGGGCTGGTCAATCCAACCGCCGGCCAAGGCTATACGGTAGGGAATCTTGCCGATCAGCGCGCTGATGTCACCCTCTTCTAGCGAGTTCATGGGCTTTGTCCATTCGGGAATGCTTGCTCAATTTGGCGTGTGTTTGCCAGCTTTTCGAGCTGCGTATTGCTGCTCGATCCACGCATAGGTTGTTCCCAGTCCTTCCTCCAGCGCCGTGCCGGGCTCCCAGTTCAGGACCCTTTTGATCATAGTGTTATCGCTGTTGCGGCCGGCAACACCCCTCGGCGCCTGAAGGTCATACTTGCGCTCGAGCGTGATCCCTGCAATCTCTTCGACGAGACTGACCAGATCGTTGATGGAAATAAGGGCGCTCGAGCCAAGGTTGATGGGAGTGGCAATCAAGGCGTCGCAGTGCATGATCATGTCTATGCCCTGGACGCAGTCATCACAGCATATACTCCGTCATGCAGTTGTTCCAGTCTCGTATTCGTTTACGTAATCGGTATAGTAGCAGGCTGAAGTCATCTATTTCAAGGCTTCTCTGTTCCAGTTGTTGTGGACGCCTCTGGCCAGGGCTAGGGCTGATTTCCCTGAAACCCACGCTGCACGGCCATGCAGGGCTTACTGGTAGCTTCCTGCACGACCCCCGTAATGACCCGAACACTAGAAATCGTTTTCCCGGTCCTTGGTGGTCCGGACGGAGGCATCTGGCCGCATCCCTAATGGATTTCTGCCGGAGGGGAAGCCGGTGGAAATGCATCTGAAGATCGGCCGGCGCGAGCCGCTTGACTGGGTCGCTCGGGCGACCCAATCAGAACGCCTAACGCGCTGCTCTTTTGCCTCGACCAATGAGGAAGGCGCTTCAGGATACACCTCCTGTGGCCGAGCCGCTCTCCATAAAGGCACCCGACGAGACGATTACCTATCTGACGTGCGCCGTCGCCTTTCAACCGCATAACGGTCGCCGGTGGTCCCGATTGACAGCTTGGCGGCGCGCCATTATCCTTCTCGGTGACTCTGGGGCGCTCCGGCCACTTTCGCAAGATTGTTCGGCGGCGCTTCGACACCCATAAGGAGGGAAAGATGAACTTTTCTGAAAAGCGTATGTTGGCTGCCCTCATCACCTGCCTCGCCCTCATCGCCTCCGCCGCGACGGCGCAGGACGTTGTGAACCTGCCTTACATGAATCCCAGCCTGTTGCCCGAGCAGCGCGCGGCCGACCTGGTAAATCGCATGACTCTTGCGGAGAAGGCATCGCAGCTTGTGAACCAAGCGCGCGCCATTCCACGGCTCAAGGTTCCGGCGTACGACTGGTGGAGTGAGGCGCTGCACGGTGTCGCCACGGATGGCACGACGGAGTTCCCGGAGCCGATCGGGCTCGGCGCCACATTTGACGTACCCGCAATCCATGCCATGGCCGTGGATATCGGCATCGAGGGACGCATTAAGCACGTGCAGGCGGAGCGCGCCGGCCACAGCAACGTCATGGAGGGCCTCGATTTCTGGGCTCCGAATCTCAACATCTTCCGCGATCCGCGCTGGGGCCGCGGCCAGGAGACCTACGGCGAGGACCCCTTCCTCAGTGCGCGCATGGCGGTCGCCTTTGTCACGGGGATGCAGGGTGAAGATCCCCACTACTACCGCGTCATCTCCACGCCCAAGCACTACGCCGTGCACAGCGGGCCCGAGCCGACCCGACACTTCGCCGACGTGGACGTGAGCAGGCACGATCAGCTCGACACGTACGAGCCGGCTTTCCGTGCCGCCGTCACCGAAGGCAAAGCCGGATCAGTGATGTGCGCTTACAACGCCGTCAATGGCCAGCCGGCCTGCGCCAATGAGTTCCTGCTGCAGGATCAACTACGCGGAAAGTGGGGCTTCCAGGGGTATGTGGTCTCCGACTGTGGTGCCGTCCGCGACATCTTCACCGGCCATCATTACCGGCCCACACAGGCCCAGTCCTCGGCCATCTCCCTCGAGCGGGGCATGGATAACGAGTGCTTTGACTTCCCTAAGGTCACGGACGACCACGATTACAAGCCGTACATCGAAGCTGTACAGCAGGGCTACCTCAGTGAGAGTGCGGTCGACAAGGCGCTCATCCGCCTCTTCACGGCGCGCATCAAGCTGGGCATGTTTGACCCGCCAGAGTTGGTGCCGTATTCCAAGATCGATGAGAAAGAACTCGACAGCCCCCAACACCGCGCCCTAGCCCGCAAGCTTGCGAATGAGTCCATGGTGCTGCTGAAGAACGATGGCACTCTGCCGCTCAAATCAGGAATGACCAAGATAGCCGTGGTCGGCCCGCTCGCGGATCAGGCCAGGGTCCTGCTTGGGAACTACACCGGAACGCCGACGCATACCGTCACCATGCTTGAGGGCCTCAAAGCTGAGTTCCCGAAAGCGAAGATCACGTTCGTTCCGGGAACCCAGTTCCTGCGCAACGAAGGGAATCCGGTGCCGGACAATCTGCTGACGACTGCCGATGGCAAACCTGGTCTCAAAGCAGACTATGGTAACTGGCAGGGGATAGAACTGGGCCCCGGAGCGAGGCCGGTGCCGCTCGTGAGCCGGGTTGAGCCGAATATCAGCCTCAGCGAGAGCAATCTGCCGGCGGAGGCTGCGGGGAAAGAGTCCATTGGCGTGCAGTGGACGGGATTCCTGACGCCGCCGGATTCCGGTGACTACCTCATCGGCCTACGCGCCGATGGTTTTGCCATGGTGATGGTCGACCGTAAAATGATCGCGATGGAGTTCAGAACCCACGGACTCGAAGCGAGTGTCGGGCACGTGCATCTGGACAAGGGGCAGAAAGTCGCGCTCCGCGTCAGCTACGGAAATACGGGCGGAGGCCCGCCTCGCGCCCAACTGATTTGGGCGAGGGTGGACAATTCCCCTTCACCCGAAGCTGTGGCCGCAGCGAGGAATGCCGATGTCGTGATTGCAGCCGTCGGGATCACCAACAAACTCGAAGGCGAAGAGATGCCGGTGAACCAACCCGGGTTTCTCGGCGGAGATCGCACCAGCATTGACCTGCCCGACCCGGAAGAAGCTCTCGTCGAAGCCGTGGCGGCGACCGGCAAACCCCTGGTCGTCGTGCTGATGAATGGCAGCGCGCTGGCTGTGAACTGGGCCAGCGAACACGCCAACGCGATTCTCGAAGCGTGGTACTGCGGTGAGGAAGGCGGCGCGGCAATCGCTGAAACGCTAAGCGGGAGAAATAACCCCGCGGGTCGTTTGCCGGTCACCTTCTACCGGAACATCGGCCAGTTGCCCAGTTTTGAAGACTACTCCATGGAAGGCCGCACCTACCGTTACTTCCAAGGAAAGCCGCTCTATCCGTTCGGCTACGGCTTGAGTTACACAACCTTCAGTTACAGCGACCTCAGCCTGCCGCAGACAGAGGTGAAGGCGGGCGATCCAGTCGGGGCTGATGTGGCGGTAACCAATACAGGAAAGGTGGCGGGGGACGAAGTCGCGGAGCTTTATCTGAAATTCCCGCCCGTGAAAGGGGCGCCGCTAGTAGCTCTCCGTGGGTTCCAGCGCATTCACCTCAATCCGGGCGAAAGTCAGAAGATTCATTTTGAGCTGAAGACTCGAGACCTGAGCATGGTGACGGAGGACGGCCATCCGATCATCGCCGGCGGCGATTACATGATCAGCATCGGCGGCGGCCTGCCTGATGCCGGAGCGCCAGCGGTCACTGGGCACTTCCGTGTTGAAGGCCAGATCGACTTGCCGGAATAGCGGATGTCCGGTTCCGCGAAGACCTATACTACAGGGTGGCAGTATTCCCCATTCAGGTGCCACCCCGGCGGGAGAAGAGTGAAGACATTCCCCTGCTGGTGATGTACTGGTGTCTGCTATAGTTCAACAATTGACGCCGTATTTGCCGACAACTATGTAAGTCCGATGCCATACGCATGGGGCGGAACATATAATTCCGAACCATCACCTGGGTAACTGAAAATAAAGGTTGGTATGCGGAAGGGGGGACTCGAACCCCCACGGTCTTGCGACCGTCAGCCCCTCAAGCTGGTGCGTCTGCCAATTCCGCCACTTCCGCACGAAGGGCAGGTTTCTATCGTCAGTTTTCAGTTCTCAGTCGTCAGTCGCCAGTCACCGTTCCCCAGCCCGCCATTCCGAAGTTCGCGCCAAGCGGGTTTTTACTGATCACTGACCACAGAGAACTGACGACTGCTCTTCCTACTTCTTTGCCGGAGCCGGCTGCACGGGCGCCGACTTGACAGGCCCGCGCTCCAGCACCGATCCGGTGGTGGCCCGGGAGGCATGAATCGCCAGGGTGATCGACGTGACTATAAAAATCGCTGCCAAGCCCCAGGTGATCTTTGCCAACAGGGTCACAGAGCCACGCGGCCCGAAGGCTGCCTGGCTTACACCGCCAAATGCCGCCGTGATGTCAACGTTTTCGCCACCCTGAAGAAGCACCGTGGCAATGAGCAGGATGCTCGACAGGATGTGAATGATCTGAATAACCGTCATCATGATACGGAATCTCTCTCCGGCTGCCTCAGCCGCGCGGGTAATTTATCAAGGCTGTAAAGGAATCGACGTCCAAACTCGCGCCGCCCACCAGCGCCCCGTCAATTTCCTCTTGCACCATCAGCCCGCCGATGTTGGCCGGTTTGACGCTGCCGCCGTAAAGAATCCTGATGCCCTGTGCCTCGCCTTCGCCGAACTGCCGCGCCGCCAGCCCGCGCAGGAAGCCGTGCGCTTCCGCCGCCATCTCCGGCGTGGCCGTGCGTCCGGTGCCAATGGCCCACACAGGCTCGTAAGCAATCATGATACGGGAAAAGTCCGCAGGGGTCAACCCGCTAAGGCCGCCCATGAACTGACGCTCGAGGACTTTTTCGGTTTCACCCCCTTCGCGTTCCGCAAGCGTTTCACCCACACAAACAATCGGCGTGAGCCCGGTCGCGAGCGCCGCCTTCACTTTCTTGTTCACCTGCTCGTCGCTTTCGCCCCATTCTTGGCGGCGTTCAGAGTGCCCAATGATGACGTGGGTGCATCCGGCGTCACGGAGCATTCCGGTCGAGATTTCTCCGGTGTGCGCGCCTTCCTTGTCCCAGTGGCAATTCTGGGCGGCCACCGCGACCTTGCTCCCGTCGGCGGCATCAGCGGCTGCGTCCAGCGCCGTGAAAGGTGGCGCCACGATCACCTCGCAGTGATTGGCCTTCTCCGCCACAGGTTTGATCATCTCGATGAAATGCGCCGCCTCATCGATGGTTTTGTACATTTTCCAATTACCGGCGATTACAGGTTTACGCATGTTTTCCATCCTTGGTTAAAAGTAGGCAGTAGGCAGTCGGCAGTAGGCAGTAGGCAGTACTCCCCGCACGACCTAGCATTGCCGACCCTTGCTCAGCTCCCTGCGGCAGAGGGTTCCACGACTCGCTTAGAAACGGTCGGACCCAGCCAGCATTTGAGGCGAACTAATGCTTGCTGCACCCGGTCGCGATCCCTGCCTATGACCACCATGCTCACGGAGCCGGAGTCATACGCAAACATTCCACATCCCGGGAGATACTTCGAGAGTAGGTTCAGCTTCTTCTTGAGTCCGTTCTTGCTTCGAGAGGCGTGTTGATAGATCAGAAGCATCCGCGATGGTGCCACTGAAAGCAGACCAGCGATCTCGGAGGTACGGATGTGTTCCTCCTTGGCGTTTTTGTCATCGGGCGCAATGCCAGTATCGGGGTCCAGGAATAGGTCGTGCTCCCCGAGGTCGCAGAAATAACTCGTGCGGGTCTTGCCAGAAAAACGGCCGTCCCTCTTGAGAACATCCTCCGGTCTTATGCACAACAATCGCGCATAAGCTTCGATCTGTTGTTCAGTCCATGGTTTGTCATCTGTGAACATAGGGACCACATGCACGTTCTTTCCGCCGATGAGCTCGATGAGTGATCCCTTCCAATGATCCAAGGCGTCTCCGAGGTGAACGAGGTTCATCTGTTCCTCCGGTGAGTTACCGAGGTGCAAACTTCTCCGGATCATTTATGGCAGAGTGGAGCATTCTGCCGACCTCTTCGTACGCCGCACACAACTCCCGGTGAATCTCGGCAGTCAGATAGCCACAATCGCGGGCAAAATCGAGCCACACCCCCGTTTCTGTTGCCTCGGCGTCAGCATCTGCAAGTTTGCTTGCAAACATGGCAGGGTACTGTCGCTTTCGATAACCCTCTGCGATATTGGCGGCAACGGAGCGGGAGGACCGGCGAATCTGGCTGACGAGGGAGTAGCGTTCATCCGCTGGGAACAACCGCGAATGACGAAAAACTTCCATGGCCGTCCTGTATGCCAACTGGTAGACCCGAAGGCCTCTGACGCCACCAACTGATACACGTTGTGTCGAGTCCACCGGCCACCGTCCGTGATGCCAGCTACCGACTGCCTACTGCCGACTGCCTACTGCCTACTTGTCCGTCAAGGCGGCCACGCCCGGCAGCGTGAGTCCAGAGAGGAACTCGAGGGAGGCGCCGCCGCCAGTCGAGATGAGGCTGATTTTATCCGCCACACCCATCTTCTTCACCGCCGCCACGGAGTCGCCGCCACCCACAATAGAGAGTGCGGAAGAAGCGGCAATCGCTTTGGCGATGGCCAGTGTGCCTTCGGCGAACTGGGGAAACTCGAAGACACCCATAGGGCCATTCCAGACGATGGTCTTAGCCCCGGCGATTTCCTGGGCATATTCGGCGCGGGTGGCGGGTCCGATGTCCATGCCGATCCGGTCGGCAGGAATGGCCGGGGTGTTGATCACTTCCGCTGGGGCGCTGACATCGAATTTCGCCGCCACAACATGGTCCTTGGGTAGCAGGAGCTTCTTGCCGCTACGCTGGGCGGATTTCAGCAGTTCCCGGGCGCTATCCAGCTTGTCATCCTCAACCTTGGATAGGCCCACTCCCACGCCCTCTGCCTTCAGGAACGTGTAAGCCATGGCGCCGCCAATGAGCACGGTGTCCGCGAGCTTGATGAGATTCTCGAGGAGCTCGATCTTGTCTGAGACCTTGGCTCCGCCCACGATCGCGACGTAGGGATGTGCTGGGTTCTCGACCGCCTTTCCCAGATATTCCAGCTCCTTCTCCATCAACAAGCCGGCCGCGCAGGGCGAAAGGAAGTGAGTGATCCCCTCAGTGGAAGCGTGCGCGCGATGAGCTGTGCCGAAAGCATCGTTGACATAGACGTCGGCCAGGGATGCCAGGCGCAGGGCGAAGTCCGCCGAGTTCTTTTCCTCTTCCGGGTGGAAGCGCAAGTTTTCGAGCAGGAGCACTTCCCCGTCCTGGAGGGCCTGGACCTGCTTCTCGACCTCGGGGCCCACGCAGTCGGCGGCGAAGGCTACGGGTTTGCCGAGAAGCTCCGAAAGGCGCGTGGCGACAGGCTTCAGGCTCAACTTTGGGTTGAGCTTCCCCTTGGGCCTTCCCAAGTGCGAAGCCAGAATCAGCCGCGCTCCATGGTCCAAAGCGTACTGGATAGTAGGAAGCGAGGCGCGGATGCGGGTGTCGTCAGTGATCTGGCCGGCGTCGTTCAGGGGAACATTGAAATCCACGCGCATGAAGACACGTTTACCTGCCAAGTCAATATCGCGAATGGATAATTTTGTCATGGATATTTCCTTTCTCAGGAACCGGTTGTCAGTTGTTAGTTGTTAGCTGTTAGTTGTCAGTCGTCCGTTGGGAGCGTCTACCGGCTTGAACCCCGTTTGGGAACCGGGCCAATTGGGCGCAGGTCCGCCTTCAGTTTTGGCCCGAGGACATCAGGCAGTGGTGTCCCTCCCGGCGGTCTGGGGACAGTCACAAAATGACTTGCAACGGACGACGGACAACAAGCGCAAGCCAGCCACCTATTGCCTGCTCTCTCCTGCTTACCGCCTACTTGTTTTCCTACAAAGTCTTTGCCACGTAGTTGATCAGGTCTCGGACGCGGCAGGAGTAGCCCCACTCGTTGTCGTACCAAGCGACGACTTTCACCAGGGTGCCGTCAATCACTTTGGTGAAGCCGGCGTCCACCATGGACGAGTGTGGATTGCCCGTGAAATCCTTGGAGACCAATTCCTCTTCAACATATTGGAGAATGCCCTTCAAGGGGCCTTCCGCGGCCTTTTTGAAGGCAGCGTTCACGGCTTCCGCCGAGGTCGGCTTCTCGACCACCACTACCAAGTCAACCACCGAAACATCCGGAGTGGGGACGCGCATGGCGTATCCATCCAACTTCCCCTTGAGTTCGGGTATCACCAGTCCAATGGCCTTCGCAGCCCCTGTCGTGGTGGGGATCATGGAGAGGGCGGCAGCGCGAGCCCGGCGCAGATCCTTGTGGGGCAGGTCCAGAATGCGCTGGTCGTTGGTATAGGCATGAACAGTGGTCATCGAACCCTTGAGAATCTTAAAGTTCTCGTGAACTACCTTGGCCGCAGGGGCCAAGCAGTTGGTGGTGCAGGAAGCATTGGAGATGATGTGGTGCTTGGCCGGGTCGTAGGCGTGCTCGTTTACTCCCAGCACGATAGTGATGTCCTCACCTTTAGCTGGCGCCGTAATGATGACCTTCTTCACTGCGCCCTTCAGATGCTTCTTGGCGTCCTCCGCCTTGGTGAAAAGGCCGGTGGATTCAACCACAACCTCGACGCCCAAAGAGGACCAATCAAGGTCCGCGGGGTCCTTGGTCTTGAAAACCCGGATTGATTTCCCATTGACAGTGATGCAGTCTCCCCCATAAGCAACTTGAGCGGAAAAGGTTCCGAACACCGAGTCGTATTTCAGCAAGTGGGCCAAAGTCCTCGGGTCAGTGATGTCATTCACGGCCACGAATTCAATTCCGGGATCGTCGAGCGTGGCACGCAACAAGTTGCGTCCAATGCGGCCAAAGCCGTTGATTCCAACCTTAACAGGCATAAATAATCCTCCGTAATTACCGAGATGATTCGAACTGGAAATCTTACGCGGCTTGGGCGTGGTTGTCAAACCCTCTGCGCTAATCCCACTTAAATAGGCTACACTTTGTTGCAGGGAGCATGGAAGGCTGAGGGTCTACGCACAAGCCGCGTCTCAGTGGCTCGCGGCACCCGGTTTCACCAGTTCCAGATCGATGGCAATTGCGAGGTCCTCGGCGACCATGGCAGCCGGAATGTTACCCACTCCGAAATCACGCCGGTTGATGGTCGTAGTCGCAGAGGCTCCCATGTGCAGGTTGCCCCGCGGGTCTTTGATGGGCTCGGAAGGGCCATCGACGTCGAGCACAACTTCCTTCGTCACGCCATGGATCGTGAGGTCGCCCGTGACCTTCAGCTTACCCGTTCCGGCGGGTTCGACGCGCTTGGATTTGAAAGTAATGGCGGGGAATTTCTGCACGTCGAGAAACTTGGGGCTGCGCAGATCGTTATCGCGCATTTCCACCCGGCTATCCACCGACGTCGCATCTATGGTGGCATCAATGGACGACTTTGTGGGGTCCGATGGGTCGTATTGAACCGTACCGCTCAGCTTCGTGAAGGTACCTCGAACGGTCGAGATTCCCATATGGCGCACGGCGAACTGGGCGGCCGAATGCGGGGGGTCAAGCTGCCAGGTTTCGGTCTGGCCTGCTGCCGAAATCGCCAAAGCCATTACGCCTGCTAGGATCCATGTAATCCGAGACATCATACACTTCCCTTTCTGCTCGGCGCTTCTGTTACGTCGAGCGTACCTCTCATGGGCCGCGGTCGTCAGCGACCTACGTGAAGGAATGCCCAGTCAATGTTCCGTATGTTTCTATTCTAGCGTGGCCGCGCATTGATTTCAACAAAAGCACGCAGGCGGTGTGATATCGTTGGGGACGATGTTGCTAGCGATTTCAATCCCGTGGCTCGCGATCCTGTTAGCTTTGCAACTTCCGGGAGCCCAGACGGGCGGAGTCACGAATGTCGGGCTGAAACCTGAGACAGCTCAGGCCTTCGATCGATACGTTCAATTGACTGAAGCGCGAATCAAGAGCGAAGTCTCACAAACCGAAAAGTTCTTGTATGTGGATGGACTCGATGAACCGCGCCGGTCCCAAGTCCTGGCCGCTCTCAAGCGCGGTGAGATATTCATGGAGCGGCTTCAAACGCTCGGTCCAGCCGGCCAGAATATCGAGGCGCCGAATGCCATCATCCATCATTGGCTGGGAGCAGTGTTCGTTGCGGGCGCCAATCTTCGCGAGACCATCACCCTCATGCAAGACTACAATCACCACCAGGACATTTATAGGCCGGAGGTAGTTCGTTCGCGTCTGCTCAGCCGTCAAGGAAATGACTTCAAGATTTACTACCGCCTGCGAAAAAAGAAAATCATCACCGTCACGCTCAACACCAATCACGACGTCCATTATTTTCCCGTCGATTCGACGCATTGGTACAGCCGCTCTTACTCGACCAGAATCGCCGAAGTCGCCAATGCCGACACACCGAATGAGCACGAAAAACCTATCGGCCACGACGGAGGCTTTCTCTGGCGAATCAATTCCTACTGGAAGTTTGAGGAGAAGGACGGCGGCGTGTACATCGAGTGCGAATCAATCTCCCTCACCCGTGACATTCCTACTGGTTTGGGCTGGCTCATCAGGCCCTTCGTCACCAGCATTCCCAAAGAATCCCTCGAGATGACCATGGGCTCGACGCGGGCAGCGCTGGCCGCGGGCAGGAGAGAAGACAGTAGGCAGTAGGCAGTAGGCAGTAGGCAGGAGCTGCGCGATTGCCTGAAAACTCGATATGGAAGGGAGCATGCAATGCAAAGGTTTTTCCGATTGACCGCGGTCATCAGCGCGGCCCTATTTGCGTCCTGCGGAACGGCTGGAATTAGCAGCGGGTGGAAAACCTCCCCGCCGGCAGAGCAGGGTTTGGATTCCAAAACGCTCGCGAGGATGAACTCTCACGCTTTGGCCACTCTGCCGCACATTCGAAGCTTGCTCATTGCCAGGCACGGTTGCCTCGTATTCGAACAGTACTATAACGGTGGCCGCCCGGACGAATTGCAGAACATCCAGTCCATGACTAAGAGCGTCACGGGCGCACTCATCGGTATCGCGATCAGACAGGGACGCATCCGCGTTGACCAGAAAGTCATGGAGTTTTTCCCGGAGATTGAGTCACCGCCGGATCCCAGAGTGCGAGCTGTGACCATCAGGCACCTTCTCACGATGTCATCGGGTATTCGGGCGGATCCGCCGCAATGGGACAAGAACGACGATAATCCCGCCAGGTCCGCACTCACACAGACCCTGGACGCCGACCCAGGAGCCAAATTCATCTATTCCGGGTATGCGCAGCACATCTTGTCCGCAATCCTATGCAGAGTCACTCATCAGACCGTCTTGGATTTTGCAGAGGTCAACCTCTTCCGCCCATTGGGAATATCAAAAGTAGTATGGTACAAGGACAAGAACGGTATGGAGCTGGGGTGCGGAAGTTCATTATGGAAAGCGACCGACCTTCTGAAACTCGGCCAGCTTTACCTGAACAGGGGACGATGGAATGGGGCGGAGCTGATTCCAGAATGGTACGTTTCGGAATCGACCAAGACGCATTGCACAGGAGATTTCTTTGGAACCCGCATAAGCTACGGATTCCTCTGGTTCACAGATACGATCTCCGGTCATGATGTTTATTATGCAAGGGGGTATGGGGGACAGTACTTGCTTGTGGCGCCCGATCTCGACCTCGTTGTTCTCTGCACATCAGACTGGCGGCAACCTGAGTATCCGGAACACTACGCGCTAGTGAAGGACTTCGTAATTCCCTCTGTTATTGAACCTCAGAGCAGGCACTGATGTCCCCAGAACGCCTCCCGGCTGTGATTTGCAGAGATTGTTCGTCGCCCAAAAAGCAAGACTCCTGAGGATGACAGGCTTTGCCCCGGCCCCTAGTCCCCAGCCCCCGCTTTTTGCTCGAGCAGGGAATAAAGCACGGGCATCACTATCAGGGTAATGAAAGTTGAGACGGACAGGCCGCCGATGACGGCCAGGGCCAAGGGCTTCTGCAATTCCGCTCCCGCCCCCAGCCCCAAGGCCAGAGGAAGCAAGCCAAAGAGCGTACAGAGGGTAGTCATCAGAATCGGGCGCACGCGGATTTTGCCGGCCTGTACCAGAGCTTCGCTGAGCGGCATGCCTTGCTCTTCCCACAGCTTGTGAACGTACTCAAAAAGAATGATTCCGTTTTTCACCACCAGCCCCACCATCAGGATGATCCCCATGAATGACGAGACGTTGAGCGCCGTGCCGGTGGCCAACAGCATCACGAAGACGCCGAGGAGCGAGAGCGGAGCCGCCGACATGATAATCAAGGCGGGAGCGAAGGCGCGGAACTGGATCACCAGCACGATGAAAACCGCCGCCAGCGCCAGGCCGAGGACGGAGAGAAGGTCGTGGAAGGAACTTTGCTGGCTTTCATAGAGCCCGCCTATTTCATAGGTAGTTCCCACCGGAAACTGGATGGTGCTCAGGAGACCCTTGACGTCGCGTACGGCGCTGCCCAGGCCGCGGTTCTCGAGCCGCGCCGAAAGCGCCACCATCAAGCGCTGATTCTCGCGCGTCAGTTCGCTCTCGCCCTGCACGGTCTCGAGCCGGGCTAGAGCGGATACTGGCACGATCTGCTTATTGGGCGTGAGGATGGGGAACTGTTGCACATCCGGATAGCTGTACCGGAATGAATCAGGAAAGCGCACGCGGATGCCAATGGTGCGGTCGGTCTGGCGCAGGTCGGTTTCGGTCAATCCCAGCAGTCCCGCCCCGACCTGCTGCGAGACCTGGTCCACCGTGAGACCGAGATGGCCCGCCTGCACAGGATCGACATGAACCACCATTTCCGGGTTGCCCTTCAGGATGCCCTGGAAATCCACGACGCCGGGAATCTGCTGCATCTTCGGCCCGATTTCGTCCGCCAGCTTTTCCAATTCAGGCATACTACTGCCGAAGATTTTCACCTCGATGGGATTGGGGGTTCCTTCCATATCGCCAATCATGTCCTGCAGCACTTGTGTGAACTCGACCCGCACACCGGGAATAGTGCTCAGGATTTTCTGGCGCAGATCATCCATAGTTTCGTAGATGCTGCGCTCACGCTGGGAGCGTGGTTTCAGCTTCACCACTATTTCGCCGGTGTTCTGCGTGGTCGCGAAAGGCCCCATTTCCGCTCCGGTGCGGCGCAAGAAGGCCTCGGTTTCGGGCGTCCTTTGGACCTGCTCTCCAATCAAGTGGAAGAGGCGATCGGTCTCCGCCAGGGAAGTTCCCGGCGGGGTCCACATGTCGAGGACGAAGCCTCCTTCGTCCATCTCGGGAAGGAAGCCGGTTTCGGTTCGCGTGTAAAGAAACGCCGCCAGGGCGATGGAAACCAAAGCAGCGGCGGCCACCGCCCAGCGGTGGCGAAGCGACCAGCGAACGACCCTTTCATAGGCGCGATTGACCGGCCCGATGAAACTCTCCGCCGCCGCGCGGTGCCGCCCCGGGGAAAGGAACCGCTGGGAGAGGAGAGGTATAAGAGTCAGCGCGAGGAGGAGTGAAAGCAGGACACACACGGCGAGGGTGAGGCACAGGGCCGAGAAGAACTCACCCACCACGCCTTTCAGCAGACTGAGGGGAGAGAACACAACCACGGTGGTCGCTGTCGAGCCCATGACCGCGCTCAGCAGCTCCTGCGTCCCTTTTTCCGCTGCTTCAGCGGGCGGCTCGCCCAACCCGAGATGGCGGTAAATGTTTTCGATGATGACCACCGCGTCGTCGATGATCAGCCCGATAGCGACGGCGATTCCTCCCAGCGACATAAGGTTGAGCGTGCTCCCGAACAGGCTCATAAAGAAGAATGTGCCGATCACCGTTATAGGAAGAGTTATGGAGGCGATCAGAGTGGTGCGGCCTTCACGCAGGAAGAGGAAGAGGATGACAACCGCGAGGAAACATCCGATTAGGACCGCATCGCGGATGCTCGCCACGGCTTCGCGCACAAAATCCGCCATGTCGTATACGACAGAGAGGCGCAGTGTTTTGGGAATTGCCGAGCCCAAGTTTTTCGCCAGCGCTTTGGCCTGGTCGGCCACTTCCAGGATGTTACCTCCAATCTGGCGAGAAATGCTGATCAAGGCTCCCGGCTGGTTGTTTCCGTAGACCAGCATGCGAGGATCCTCGACGCCGTCCCGCACTTCGCCAATGTCACGCACACGAATGGGCGTCTGGCCCTCCACGGCGACGACTGAATCTCGAATATCATCAAGGTTAGTAAACTGGCCGGTAGCCAGGACGAGATAGCGTGAATAGTCCTTGTCCAACCTTCCGACAGAAGTAATGTCGTTGGTGGCACGCAGGCGATCCGCGATGTCGGGCAAGGTAAGGCGGTGGGCGAGCATTTTCTGAGGGTCAATGATAACTGAAGCCTCGCGGGTGTTGCTCGCCTCGACTTCCACCAGCGCCACGCCGGCCACCCGGTTGAAGAGCGGGCGCAGGTTGTAGTAGGCATAATCGCGCAGGTCGGAGTCCGGGACGTTTCCGTTCAGGACGAACATGAGGATGGGCCAGGCCGAAGGTGTAATGCGCTCGACCTCGATATCGGTCGAGGCAGGCAGGTCCGTCCTCACGTCGCTGACTCCTGCCTGCATGAGCTGGAGCGCATAGCGCATATCCGTATCGGGATTGAACAGAACGGAAATCTCGGTGGCTCCTCGGATGGTTCTGGAGCGCACCCGCCATACCCCCAGCACCGTCCGCGCCTCCTCTTCGAGAGGCCGCGTCACCGTGAGGAGCATGTTTTGCGGGGAAAGATCGCCTGAGTGCGCCAGGATAACGATACGAGGAAAGGAAAGCTCGGGATAGATGTTGCTAGGCAAACGGAAAACCGAAACCAGGCCTGCGGCCACGAGCAAGCCAGTCAGCAGGTAAACGGCGCGACTGTTCCGACGACAGAATCGGACGACATTCATGATTTGACCTTGATCTTGGCATGTGCGGGGAGGCCATAGCCCCCGGCGAGGATTATGGTTTCTCCCTCCTGCGCTCCGGAAAGCAGCTCGACACGGTCCTTGGTTTCGAGTCCCAGTTTTACCGGGACTGCCTCTGCCTTTTCGCCCTCTACACGGTAAATCTCCGGATTTCCATCCGAGTCGCGGTAGACTGCCTGGAGAGCGGCCACCAGCGCGTTCCGATGCGTTTCCAGAGGCACCTGCGCGGAAAGAAACATCCCCAGCCGCAGCAGTCCTGCGCCATTGGCGATTCGGATTCGGACCAGCCCCACGTTGGTGGAGGGATCAACGGCGGGAGAGATCGCCACGGTGTGACTCTGAAACACCCTGCCCGGAAAAGCGTCGGCGGAGATGCGAAGGACCTGGCCCACGCGAATCTTATCCAAGTAAAGCGCCGGCACATTCCCGAACAACTCCACTTCCGACGTGTTCGCCACTTCAAACACCGGCTGGGCAGCCGTCCCGTCCACCTGCTCGCCGGCGCTGAGCAATCGCCTGACAGCCATCCCACTCAGCGGTGAGCGCACTTCCGTCCGCGACAAACTCAGCCGGGCCAGTGAATATGCGGCTTCGGCCTGGCTCAGGGCAGCCTTATTCACGCTGGCCTGGGTGCGCGCATCCTCGACGTCTTTCCGCGCGGCTATGCCCCGCTCCAGCAGCTTCTCATTCCGTTGCAGGTTCAGGCGTGAGTTTTCCAGGTTGGCTTTCGCCTGATCGACGGCCGCCTGGGCCTGTTGAACCTGGTCGCGAAAGGGCCGATCGTCGATTTTTGCCAATACCTGCCCCTCGCGGATGTGATCGCCTTCAGCCACCATCATCTGGGCGACACGGCCGGGAACAAGTGAGCTGACTCGAACGTCCTGATTCGGCAGCGCAGAAATAGTCCCGGTGACCGAGAGAGTTGATTGAATGTCAGCGCGTTCCACGCGCGTGACAGTCACTTCCGCGACGACGTTCGCTGCTCCCTCTTCCGTTTCCTCACCCTCATCCCCCGACGATTTCTTGGAGCAGGAAGGCAGGACCAATACGGCAAGGGTCAAAGCCAGGAGGCACAGTCGCTGCTTCATCCCCCCTACATCCGCTGTCATCCTCAGCCCTTTGCCTGTCATTCTGAGCGAAGCGAAGAATCTCTGTAGTTCGCTCGCGGAATGTGGAGATTCTTCGGGGAGCGTGCACTGAGCAAACCGCGGAGATTCTTCGCTTCGCTCAGAATGACAGCGAATGGGCTCGTAATAACAGCATTTCGTGAAAGTAGCCATTTAATCCACTGCTCCTCCCACCGTTTCTTCTAACCCGGCGTAAAGATCCTGCAATTGCTCGAGGCTCTGGAGATAACTGCTTTCCACGCTCTGCACGTCCTGTTGGGCCTGGATTGCCGTCAAGATATTGGTCTTTCCGGCGCGGTAGCTTTCCTCCGCCAGACTCTCGAGTTGACGGGCCACGGGAAGCAGCCGGTCGTGATAGAGCCGAACTTGGGTGCGTTGGGCTTCGAGGTCGTAGAAGGTGGCTTCCACGCGGGCGGAAACGGAGCGCTCCGTGGCGGCAGTCTGGGCCTCCAGCACATGCTCACTCGCAAACGATTGCGCAATTTCACCTTGATTGCGAGTAAAGAGCGGCAGTCCAATGGATACTTGGCTGCGCGGCCCGTAACGGAAATCGCGCGGAGAATTAAAATCAATTCCGGCGTCCAGGACAAGGTCGGGAATCCTCTCGGCTTTTAACAGGGAGCGCCGGCTCTCTTCGACTTTCTTTTCGCCGCCGAGATGCTGCAAGTCGGGATTCGATTGGTAGGCGCGGTTGAGGAGCTCTTCCAGCCGCGCCGTGGGCGTATTGTCCTCGAGCGTCCCCGCCAGTTCCCAGGCTTTTTTGGCGGGCTCGTTCAATAGCGCATTGAGCTCGCTCATCGAAACTATCTCGCGCTGCCGGGCTACCTCGAGGTCAGTTTCGGCGCGGGAGACTTCCAAACCGGTCTGCATCACCTCGAGTTGCGCAACATCTCCGGCGTTAAAGCGCTCCTTGGCAATCAGCTCGAGCCGCCTTGCCAGCTCGACAACTCGTGCTAGCCTCTCGGATTCCGCCCGCGCGTAGGCCGCCGCGTAATAAGCTTCGCGGGTGCTTCGTCGCACTTGGCGGACCAGAGCGGCGATATCAACCTCCGTCAGGGCGCCCTCCTGACGGGCGACGTCAATCCTCCGCGCGCGCTTGCCGCCGATCTCGATGGGTTGGTCGAAGAAAAGGCCTTCGTGCGGCTCATCCCGCAAAGCAGTGAAGTTGGCGGTAGGGTTCGGTCTTTCCTTGGCAATCTGTATTCCTGCCAGCGCAACCGCGCGCTGCCGCCGCACCGCGGCGAGATCAAGGTTTTGCTTGTCCGCAAGCTCGAGCGCTTCCTGCACAGTGAGCAGGGTCGGCTGCTGTCCCTGCAGAGAGGTTATGCCGCCGAGCAGAAGCAACGCCAGCCCTGTCAGTTTCTTCAAGTGACTCCTCCTGCCCTCACCTGCCGACCACCAAGATGACGAACGAGCCGGGCTTCATTTTGCCCCTCCGCTCGCCCGGGGCAGGGGGCTCGAAGTCCGCCGCGGAAAGAAAGATATCGTGTGTCTTCAAGTCCAGAGCCATGGTGCGTGCGCTGGGTTTCGTCGGAACGTTGTCCACCACGGTGAACTTATCCGACGAATCCTCATGCACGACAGTGAGAGTTCCTTCGCCGTTAGAGGCAAAGGCATAGTTCGTTTCGGGATCGAAACGATTCGCATCCACACCCTGGCCGATCGCCGGCGTCGCGATGACCTTTCCCGTGTCCGCATCCACGACTGCCATCATCCGGTTGTGGCATCCGGCAAAGAGGCGGCGGTCCTTCAAATCCATAGCCAAGCCTGAGGGCTCCTCGCAGGGGGTCAGCGGCCAGCGGTTCAGCACATTCAACTTTTGCGCATCAAACTGGACGAGCTCAGACTTATCCTCGATGTTCACGTAGATGCTTCCCTTGCCATCCGCCACCGCGAATTCCGGCTTGCCTCCCAGCTCCAGCGTGCCTGCGACAGTGCCATCGGCGGCCGTGATGGCGGTGGCGTTGTTACTGCGTCCGTTCATCGTGAAGACCCGCTTGGTGACGCCGTCGTAAACAATACAATCAGGGTTGGTTCCGGCGTTCACTGTGCCGATAGTCTTCAGCGTCTTCAGGTCGAAGATCGTCACCGTGTTGGCGCGGCCGTTGCTCGTGAAGCCGCGTCCCAACTCGGGCGCCAGCGCGATGCCGTGCACGCCTTGCGTGTCGGGGATATCACCCACCAGGGCGTAAGAGTCAACGTCCATGACCTGCACGTGAGTTCCGTGTGAAATGTAGAGGCGGCGCCCCTCGCTATCCACGGAGAGATAATCCCAGAAGCCCTCACCACCCACGGGAACAGTCTTGATGACGCGATAGCCGGACGCGCCCGATGCCTGGCCAGCCGCACCGGAGAATGTTGCTGTAAAGAGGATTGTCGCCAGGGCAACCATGCCAAGGCTTGACAAAACCGTGATGATCTTGCGCATAAGGTTGGACCTCCTTCCTCGTTAAGCCGATAAACAGCGCCACAAGAAAGGTACGCCAGAAGTCTGAAAATAACCTGAAGGTTGACCCTGAACCCAGGAGGTACCACGCCGTCCGTTCGGCGTCGGTCCGGTCGCGCCGCAGTTCAAGAACGCGTTGGGTGGGGAGGCAGCCGGGCCGAGTCTAGCAGGCTTGAGTTAGCGGGGCGAAGGAAGCTCGGCTTATGCGGGAACTAACCCCTCACCCGTCACGCTCCGGCTGATGAAGGCACCGGAGCGCGATACCGTCTCCCCAAGGGAGAGGGCTGTGTGTTCACTTTGGAGAGGGCTCTTGACGCGGGTTTGGTCAGCAAGAATGCAGAAGCCCGAGGGAAAGGCTGAGCCATTCCGCACTGCGGGGCGCCAGGGCTGCAACTCGTCTCCACAAGGGAAACAATCAAGAAGCCTTGGGCAGATGCGCCAGCGCTTCCTTGATCTTCTCTTCCGGATACTCGTAATCGGCGAGTTCGCCGGCGAAGTACTTCTCGTAAGCGGCCATATCGAAGTGGCCGTGGCCGCTTAAATTGAACAGGATGGTCTTCTCTTTGCCTTCTTCTTTGGCCTTCAGGGCTTCGTCGATGGCGCAAGCGACGGCGTGGGAAGTTTCCGGGGCCACAATGATCCCCTCCGCCCGCGAGAAGGTTATGGCTGCCTCGAAACATTTCAGTTGCAGGTAGCTCACCGCTTCGACGACGCCCTCGCGGTGTAGCAAGCTCACCAGCGGGGCCATGCCGTGATAGCGCAAGCCGCCGGCATGAATGCCCGCCGGAATGAAGTCGTGCCCCAGCGTATCCATCTTCAACAGCGGCGTCATTCCGCTCTTGTCGCCAAAATCATAGGCATAGACTCCTTTGGTCATGGTGGGACACGCCGCGGGCTCGACCGCGATGAGCCGGATCTGTTTCCCGGCGGCCTTGAGCGGTACGAAGGGAAACGCCAATCCCGCAAAGTTGCTTCCCCCGCCACAGCAGCCAATCACGATGTCAGGGAAGGCCCCGGCGAGCTTCATTTGGGCGATTGCCTCTTGGCCGATGACGGTCTGGTGCAGCAGGACATGATTGAGGACGCTGCCCAGCGAGTAATTGGTGTCCTTACGGTGCGCGGCATCCTCAACCGCCTCGCTGATGGCAATGCCCAGGCTGCCGGGGCAGTCAGGATCTTCGGCAAGAACCTGTCTTCCGGCGGCAGTCTGATCGCTGGGTGAAGGAATGCACTTGGCCCCCCAACACTCCATCATGGTCCGGCGGTGCGGCTTCTGATAGAAGCTGCACTTGACCATGTAGACCATGCACTCTTGCCCGAACACGTTGCACGCAAACGCCAGAGCGCTCCCCCACTGCCCTGCCCCGGTTTCCGTGCACAGGCGTTTAATTCCAGCCACCTTGTTGTAATAGGCCTGAGGGGTGGAGGTGTTCAGCTTATGGCTTCCTGCTGGTGAGACACCTTCGTTCTTGAAGAAGATTTTCGCCGGGGTTCCGAGCACCTGCTCGAGCCGGCGCGCACGGCACAACGGTGAGGGCCGCCAGATGCGAAGGATGTCGAGCACCGGCTCCGGGATTGGGATTGTAGGCGCAGCGGAGACCTCCTGCTCAATCAACTGCGGCGGGAAGATCGCCTCCAGGTCCCCAGGTCCCGCCGGCTTGAGCGTTCCCGGATGAAGGGGAGGCGGCAGTGGGGCCGGCAGGTCGGGAACAACGTTATACCAATTCTTCGGGATTTCACTTTCGGGCAAAATATATTTGTTTTCTGTCATACGTCACACTCCTGGTAAAGTCACGCCTGCCCTCAGCGGCCCCCTCGCCCTCAAAGCATGCGGTGAAGCTAAGATGCGGAGAATAACACAATTAGCTTTCCAGTGCCTCCCGGCAATACGCGTAGCACTTCTTAACTTCCGCGATGGTGTCCAAGTTCTTGTCCTCGCCATATTCATACTCGATATTGGCGGGGATTTTCCAGTTGTTATCGCGTAGCAGGCACAGGACCTGCTTAATGGGCGTATCGCCTTCGCCGAAGGGCAAGTTAGCGCCATGGTTCTTTTTGCGGTCCTTGATGTGCAGCGTCACGATCTTCTGGTGGTGCTCGCGGATATAGGCGACGGGATCACCGTTAGCGGCCACGAAGTGGCCGATGTCCAGGTTGACGCCGATGTAGGGAGAGGCCCCCTTCATGGCCCGCGCGAAGGTTTCCGGCGTGGAGAACTCGTCGGGGTTGGCGGTATTATCGTGACCGTGGAAGCCCACCATGATCTTGTATTTCTGGGCGTACTTATCAACGCGGGGCGCAACGCTGACATTTGCTGAAGAGGTGATGTACTTGACACCCAGCGCCTGCGCCGCCTTAAAGCCAGCCTCGATGTCCTGGTCCGTAAATTCTTTGCGAAAACCATAAGTGAGAGCATAGAGTCTCACGCCGGCGTTATCGAACTTGGTGCGGATCTCGTGAAAATGGCTGGCAGGCGCGGAGAGCCACCATTTCCTCTCTTCTTGCCACTTTAGGTTAGGCGGCGCCACGTGCCCATCGAAGAGTTCGCATTCGCCCAAACCCACCGTCTTGAAAGCTTCGATGCATCCATCCAGATCCATGTCGCGAAAAGAATAACTTTGTGCCCCGATCTGAACCCCGCGAACCACGGAGTCAATGTAGTCGGCACTCCAACCGTTGCGGCTGACAGCCCATAGACCGGCAGAGCCTGAAAGCAGGAGCTTGCCGGCGTCTCGACGTGAAATTAGAACCATAATCCTCCTTAAAGTCTCTAGAGCGCTTTGCCGCGCTAGTATAAGAGGCCCGGCCACGTCTTGCAAGGGGCGTGTCAAAAGTGTAAGGGGTAAAGCGTCAAGGAGCTAGCCATCAGACTTTAGACTTTAACCTTTACACTTTAACTTTTAACCTTTAGCCTCTGTGATAGGTTTTCCAGGAAGGAGTAACCCCTTGAAACCGCCCATTGTTCGCTCTTCTCTCGCGAGCTTCCTACTTTGTGCAATTTGTTTGGTGGCCACGGACGCCGGCGCGCAGTCCGGGAGTTTCTGGCCTCCCGAAGCCGGGCAATACCGATTCCACATGATCGGAAATGCGCACATTGACGCGCCGTGGCTCTGGCCATGGCCGGAAGCCATGTCCGTCGTCCTAAGCACCTTCCGCGCGGCGCTGGACCGCATGAACGAGAACCCAGATTTCACCTTCACGGCGAGTTCTGCTCAGTTCTATGAGTGGGTGGCGGAAACGGATCCGGCGATGCTGCAAGAGATCCGGAAACGGGTGGATGAGGGCCGATGGGCAGTGGTGGGAGGGTGGTGGGTCGAACCGGATGTGAATATCCCCAACGGAGAATCGTTGGCGCGCCAGGGGCTTTACAGCCAGAGACTGTTCCAACAGTTATTCGGCCGCATCGCCCAAATCGGTTACAACCCGGACTCCTTCGGGCATCCCGGCACGCTGCCGCAGATTCTCAGGCTCCAGGGTATGCACGCTTATGTTTTCATGCGCCCCGGGCCTCACGAGAAAAAACTCCCCGCCGACCTATTCTGGTGGCAAGGCGCCGATGGGACGCGAGTGCTCACCTACCGTATCCCGTTCGGCTACGGGATGGATGAGCATATGGAGGAAGGGGTGCACCGGTTCGTCACGGACCTGCGGGAACCAACCAGGGACCTCATGGTCTTCTACGGCGCCGGCGACCACGGCGGCGGGCCCGCGAAGGAAAACATCCAAGCGATTCTGGATATGCAGAAAATGCCTGCCGCGCCGACCTTTGTTTTCAGCACTCCGGACCGCTACTTTGACGAGGTCAGCAAGCTCACCGACCTGCCGGTGGTGGCCGATGATCTCCAGCATCACTCTGTGGGCTGCTACACGGCAATGGCAGAAGTTAAGAAGAACAACCGAGCTGCGGAGGCCGCGCTGGTTACGGGCGAAAAATTGGCCGCTCTTAGCTCCGTAGTCGCCGGGTTTGAATACCCTAGGGCCGACTTCACGGCTGCCTGGAAGAGGGTGCTGTTCATCCAGTTCCACGACAGCATGGCCGGAACCGCACTCCCCGAACATTATGATGTGGCGCGGGAGGCACATGGACTCGCGCTGGATGTTGCCAATCAAGCCATGACCAGGGCAGCGGAAAAGATTGCCTGGCAGGTTCCGGCGCAGGACTCCGACTCCGAATACCTGGTGGTGTTCAATCCCCATGCTTGGAACACAAAGCTCAACGTCGAATACGATCTGGGCTGGGGTTTTGATTACAAGACGGGTGCTGAAAGCAATTCCCTGCTGGAAGATGAGCACGGCAATAGTCTGGCTCACCAATGGACTCAGGCTACGACGGTAGTGGACGACCGCAGGAGGCTCGTGTTCCAGGCGCCGGTGCCGGCTTTTGGTTACCGCCAATTCCGCTTGCGGAAGGTCCAACCCACCGCGCCACCTGCTTCCGCCGTGCGCGCCACCGAGCACGAACTGGAGAATGAACATCTTCGCATCGCCTTTGGGGAGGACGGTAGCCTCTCGATTTTTGACAAAGACGCCAGGGCGCAAGTTTTCCGAGGCGGTGCGGGAGGCGCACGCGCCATCGTGCTGGATGACCCCAGCGACACCTGGAGCCACGATGTGCGCGCTTACATGAAGGAGGTCGGCGTCTTCCGGAACGCCCGCTTTCGAGTGCTTGAAAACGGCCCGTTGCGCGCCACCGTAAGAGTGCGGACAAGCTACGGATCGTCTTCCCTCCAGACGGACTGGATGCTCTACTCCGGCGCGCGCACCCTGGAGGCGCGCGTGGCGCTCGATTGGCACGAACACCTTAAAATCCTGAAGTTCTCTTTCCCGGTTGACGTGCAGAATCCCCGGCCTACTTACGAAATTGCCTACGGCTACGAGGTGCGCAAGGCGGAAGGCGAAGAAGATCCCGGGCAGCGCTGGATCGACCTCTCAGGCCGGGGCGCGCAAGGTGAGTACGGGCTGGCCGTCATCAACGACGCGAAGTACGGCTACAGCGTACAGGACAGCGATATGCGAATCTCGATCGTGCGCGGTGCCGTGTACGCGCAGCACCAACCACGCCAACTCGAGCCCAACGGCGAGTATATTTGGCAGGACCAGGGCAGGCAGACGTTCCGCATGTTACTTGTTCCTCATTCCGGCGCATGGCAGGATGCGGGCATCGTGCGCTTGGCGGAGGAGTTTACCGCCCCCATTCCGGTCATTTACCAGGGAATCCACCCGGGGGGTCGGCCGCTCTCCGCTTCCTTCCTTTCTGTGGATGCGCCCAACGTGGTGGTCTCGGCCGTAAAAAAAGCGGAAGACGGCGATGACCTCATCATCCGCTGTTACGAAACTGCGGGCCGGCCCACGAAGGCTTCCCTGGAGCTGGGATTGGTGAACCGGCGCTGGACGGGGGACTTTCACCCACTCGAAATCAAAACGCTTCGCGTGCCCCTCGCCGGAGGAGAGATTCGGGAAGTCAACCTCCTGGAACAATGATTGCCGATTGCCGACTGACGATGGTCGATTGAAAGGGCGCGGCACCGGCACTCTTGCCTGTGTCCAGACCAGCACGCACAGGCAAGAGTACCTGTGCCACAAAGGAATGACAGTCGTATACTAGGCCGGGGGACCCCTATGCCTCTCGAAATGTCCCAACTTCAAAAACTCGACGCCTACCGTTGGCTTGTGCCAAAGGGTACCAGGCCCGGCATGCTCACCGATGCGCTCATTTACACCGACGAGAGATTGCTGAGGGACTTGCTCAAAGACCTCTCGCTCGAGCAGGCAATTAACGTGGCCATGCTTCCGGGCATTGCGGGCCGCTCGCTGGCCATGCCGGACATCCACCAGGGCTATGGATTTCCTATCGGCGGTGTGGCCGCCACTCTGCCGGACGAGGGCGGCGTGATCTCACCGGGGGGGGTGGGCTTCGACATCAACTGCGGCGTGCGGCTGCTCGCCAGTACCCTGACGGTGGATGAGGTCCGGCCCAAGATCAAGGAGCTGGTGAATCAGCTTTTCCGCGACATTCCGTCGGGCGCAGGCCAGAGCGGGAACATCCGGCTCTCCTATCAGGAACTCGAGAAGCTGCTCGAGGACGGCGCCGCCTGGATGGTCGCGCACAACTACGGCAGGCCCGAAGACCTGGACACCTGCGAGGAAAATGGAACTATCGAGGACGCCGATCCCACGGCGGTTAGTGACAGGGCGAAAAAACGTGGGCTGCCACAGGTGGGAACGCTCGGTTCGGGCAATCATTTTCTGGAAGTTCAGTATGTGGAACAAATCTTCGAGCCGGCGGTGGCTCAGGCCTTGGGGCTTTACCAAAACGAAATTGTAATTTTGATCCATTCCGGCTCACGCGGACTGGGCCACCAGGTTTGCACCGATTTCCTGCGCGACATGGACGCCGGCATGCGGCGCTACGGCATCGAAGTGCCGGACCGGCAACTGGCGTGCGTCCCGGTACACTCGAAGGAAGGTCAGGAATACCTTGCGGCGATGCGGGCGTCAGCAAACTTCGCCTGGGCCAACCGTCAAGGGATCACGCACTTTACGCGCCAAGCCTTCAAGCGCATCTTCGGCCAGCAAGAAGAGCTGCGGCTCGTGTACGACGTCTGCCACAACATCGCGAAACTGGAACGGCATCAGGTGGATGGGCGGGAACGCAAGGTGATGGTACACCGCAAAGGGGCCACGCGGGCCTTTCCCCCGGGGAGGCCGGAAGTGCCGGAGGTGTACAAGTCATGCGGGCAGCCGGTGCTAATACCTGGCTCTATGGGGACGGCATCTTACGTTCTGGTGGGGACCGAGGGCGCCATGCGGGAGACGTTCGGCACCACCTGCCACGGAGCGGGCCGGGTGATGAGCCGCACGGCCGCCAGGAAATCCCCTTTCGCCCAAAACGCCCGGCAGAGGCTGGAAGAACAGGGCATCATGGTGCGCGCCGAAACCCGCGACGGCATCACGGAGGAAATCCCCGAAGCCTATAAAGACGTGGACGTGGTCATCGACGTGGTCCACAACGCAGGCTTGGCAAAGCGCGTGGCGCGGCTACGCCCCATCGGGGTGATTAAGGGATAAAAAGGGTCCGCGGGCTGCAAGTGAATGAAGAGCCCTCTCTGCACAGGAAAGGGCTGTTCCTCCATCAATTTGAGAAGGCCCTTCGGTCGCCTGGAGAGGGCTGCCTCCCCCCGAAAACCGGGCTCAAGCGGAAGATGCAGGAAAAGAGCAGCCCGTTATGGAGAGGTGGGCTGCCGGAACTCTACTTCCCTTCTTCTTCGAGCTGCTGAGCCAAATAATTCTGCAAGCCGATCTGCTCGAGCAGGCCGAGCTGTTCCTCGAAGAAATCCACGTGGGCTTCTTCGTCGGCGAGAATTCCCTTCAGGAAATCGGCCGTGCCGTTGTCGCCCGCCTTGCGGCATGTGGCGATGGCCCCGTTGTAACCGGCCACCGCGCCGTGCTCCAAGACCAGGTCGTTCTCAAGCTGCTGTTTCACGTCTTTCCCGATATTGAGTTTGGGCAACTCGGTCAGGTTCGGCGAGCCCTCGAGGAAGAGCATGCGCTCGATGAGTTCTTCCGCGTGCTTCATTTCATTGATGGAGACTTTCTTGACGCGCTCGCTCAGCTTCTCGTAGCCCCAATTCTCGCACATTTCGTTGTGCAAGAAGTATTGGTTAATGGCCCCCAATTCCTCCACCAGCATTTCTTGCAAAGCCTTTAAAACTTCTGGTTTACCTTTCATATGTCGTCATCTCCTCTATCAATCGTTGTCATTCCCAGCAAAGCGGGAATCCACGCCTAAACTTGGTGGTGCTTTGCGAACCGCCTCTCCCCTCCGCCTAATGGATTCCCGCCTCCGCGGGAAAGACTGCCCTTGCCGTGTCCGGGTGTCAAGAGGCCTGCGAATGCTTGGAGTTTTCCTCCTTCTCACGGACATGGGCCAGCAGGTTGCGGACACTATTGGCAAGCTGCGCCACTTCGCCTTGCCCTTCCACGTCAAACTCAATGGCGTAATTCCCCGCCGCGGCGCGATCGACTGCTGCCTTGAGAGCCACCAGAGGCTCCACCACCTCCCGCGGCAAGACAAAGCTTGCCCAGATACTCAAAAGTATCGCAAAAAACGAGACGATGCACCCCACCCACTCCGCCCGCCGCAGCAAAAGGCGCGCCCTTTCATGATCCCGCCCGACTCGCTGCCAGCTTCGGGCCTCCAGGTCGGAAGACTCCTGCATAATCGCGTCGCTGGAGGTACGGAGATCCGCGGAAACCTGGCGGAAGGCGGGGTCCTCGGCCTCAAGGGTGGCCGCCACTTGTTCGTCGAGTGAGCCCTCGCGGCTGTGGAGTTCTTCCACCAACTTGGCTCGGTTGGTATGGCCTGCACTTCTCAGCAACTCATTCAGGTCTCGGGTGTAGGCACGAATCAGTTCACGGATGTGCTGGGCAGGGGCCTCGTTCACTTCCGCCCGGCGCGCTACAGCACCCGCCATGCGCTGCTTATAGAACTGAGCCTGAGCTTGAATCTGATCGAGAGCGCCGCGCTCTTCCGGCTGTAATTTGAGGCACGCGTCGATGATTTGCTGCATCCTGGAGAGCGCCTGGCGGTTCGCCTCCAGCTCCCCCGGGTCAGAGAGGAGAAAGTAATTCCGTTCAGCCCGCCGAGCCTCCAACATTTCCACGGAGATTCGCTCCGCCTGCGTGACCAGGGGAGCGTCCACGCTGACGATCCGATCCACAATCCAGCCCATTGCAAACAGGTAGTAAACCGCCAGGAGAATGACGGGCGCCAGAATCAACCGAACCAGTCCCAGGCTGTACGCCACCCGGCGGCGTAAGGAAGTGCCGCGGGCAAAAACTGTGAACGGCTTCCGGGCGACCCAAGTCATCCTTGGCTCTGCTCGCATATATCAGGACATACAAAACGATCTTTCTTCGGCTCGTTTTAACTACGATGAGTGAGATTGTACTCCAAAATGCAAGTTCCGGCGTCGATTCTCTTGACCGAAGGCAAGAAGGCTTTTGAGAGCATGCCCGTAGGGGGGGCGGCGACAAAGTGTCATTCGACACAATTCACCTTCCGCCGGGAATTCTCGCCAACCTCATTCCCCACCGAGACGCGGAAACAGGAACCCACTCGGCAAGCCTTCGCATGACTGGATTCCCGCCTTCGGGGGAATGGCGGATGCGTGCCGGAATCGCCACGCCCTAGTGGCGCCTTTCTTTCCCAACGGATACCACTACCCGCAGGTCCGAAACTGGAACTTTCCCGCCCCCAAACGCGTATTCAAGATTGGAGATCAACGCAATACGGGAGGCCAAAAAATGTTCTGCCCACAGTGCGGAAAAGAGTTTACCGACCGGGTTAACTTCTGCAGCCAGTGCGGGACCGCCTTGTTCGTGCCTCCCGCGTCCCGAAAACCTCTCGCGCGCTCGCGAACTAACCGGAAAATCGCAGGTGTTTGTGCGGGCTTCGCAGAGTACTTGGACGTGGACCCAACCCTGGTCCGCATTCTGTGGGTCATGCTGGTGATCTTTGGCGGCTGTGGATTGCTCGCCTACCTCATCGCCTGGATCATTATGCCCGAAGGACCTCCCTTGCAGGCCAGCGCTACCCCGGCGCTAAGGGCCTCCCCGCAAGTTTCGCCCAGCCGTTGAGGACCCAGTTTTGTCGAACCCCCTCACCCCAGCCCTGTTCCCCGAGGGGGTGAAGGAGTGAATCCAACCTTGCTTATTTACCAGACCTGTTCCCCCTCGCATTTCGACCCTTGACTCTTGACTTTCGACTCTCGACCTTTCGGCTCAGTGCGCCGGTTCTACCCGTAGGCCAAATGGAGCAAGCTGATCCTCGATAACCTTCCTTTCTCCCACGGCGACAATCGTTTGCCTGGAGGCTGGAAAGTATTTGGTCCCAACTCGCGCCACGTCCTTAGCCGTGACCTTTTGAATCCGCGCGCTCTCATCCCCCAACTCTTGCGCGGGAAGCCCGAAGATCCAAAGTTGAGCCAATTCGCGCGCCACCGCCCCCTGGCTCTGCAACTCGAGCGCCCGGGTGCCAGTCAAATAACGTTGGGCCTGGGAGATTTCTTCGATCCCAGGTTCTGTCGTCGCCATGCGGTTCAGTTCGTAGTTGATCTCGTTCAAGGAGGCGCCAGTCACTTCGTTGCGCACGGCAGCCGAGGTTTCAAGAATCGCCGCCTGATGGCGCGAAGCCAGAGCAGACCATGGGCTGTAAGTGTACCCTTTGTCTTCCCGGATGTTCAGCGTCAAACGCGAGCCAAACATCCCTCCGTATATGGCAGCCGCCACCCGGGTCGAGGCATAGTCCGGGTCGCCGCGCGTCGGTCCCAGCGTGGCGAGAAGGATGTTCGTCTGGACTGAACCCGCGCGTTCCACGTAGGAGACCTCGTGAGGGACAGGGCGGTTAGGCTTCTGCACGGGCGCTAGAGGCGGCTCGTTGGGGGCTGACCATTTCCCAAACAGGGAATTGATTGTGGCCGTCAGATCGTCGGGTTGGAAGTCTCCCACTGCCACCAGAATGGCTTGGTCCGGTCGGAATCGCTTTGCGTATTCATGCCGAAGGTCCTCTGCTGTAGTCTCTCGAATGGATTCCTGAGTACCAGAGATAACGCTGTAAGGATGGTCGGCGAAGACTGCTTTGGCCAGGGCGCGGCGAGCAAGAAACGACGGGTCAGCCTCCTGGGCGCGTAAATTCTCCACGGCATTCCGCTTGGCGAGTTCCACCTCGCTGTCAGGAAACGTCGCATTCTGGAGGACATCCGCCAGGATTGTTAGCCCGGCCTCTGCCTTGCTCGAAAGCACGCTGGTGGCTACAACAAGCGAGTCCGAGCCGGCCTCACCGGTGAGGTCACCGCCGGCAGCCTGCAACTCCTCGGCGATTTGCTTGGCAGTCCGTGTTTTCGTACCCTGGTCGATCGCATCCGTAATCAACTGAGCCAAACCAGGACGTTCCTTGGGGTCCGACGCGAGGCCGCCCCGCACCGCCACGGCAAAGGAAACCTTCGGGAACCCGGGGCGCGCGACCAGCCACAGAGTGAGACCGTTGGAGAGAGTTTGAGCGTTGACTTGAGGCGCCTTGAACGACTCCAGCGGGCCGTATGGCGGCAGATCTTTGGGGAGCGGCTTGCCTTTCTCCGCCGCCCAAGCTACCACCACGAACGCCGGCAAAATGATCAACCAAACCAAAAACGTCGGACGCATCAGCGTGCTCCTTTCTGACTGCTTGAGAATGATTCCCTTCCTCACTTGAGGAGGGGGTAAGCATGGTGGGTGGCCGCATTGTTTCGCCGGTCAACCACCCCTGACCCCTCCTTATGGAAGGAGGGGAATCTGTATATCTTGCGGCCTCCTGCTGTCGCTAGCGGGATGAGCGACTGCTTTGGGACAGCCCCCCCGGCCCCGATTCAGGGACGCGGTCGATAATCGTTCGATTGGTGCTCACCAAGTACTTGCGGGCGAAATCTCTCACTTCCTCAAGGGTGACCTTGGCAAGTTCGTCCGGAATCTCATTCACGCGTTGCGGGCGGCCGTCAAATAGCGTGGCATGGGCGAGAACCGAAGCGCGCTCGACCGGAATCTCCAGTTGACCATACCAATCGGAGCGCATCTTGGTGCGGATTCGCTCCATTTCCGCGCTGCTGGGGCCCTTGGCGGCTAAGTCGGCGATGACCGCGTCATAAGCGCTCACCACGTCGTTTTCGCTAAACTTCGGCGGGTAAACGATGAACGAAGTCAGCAGGGTCGGGCCATCATACTCGAACGGATTCCCGAGAGGCCAATTGGCGCCCCCATCCACGCTTAAGGCCACTTGCTTCTCCTTCACCAACGCCTGGTAGAGGAGCGATGCCTGCCCGTTGTGCAGGAGTTCACCGACCACAGCTCCCACCACTGCCTCATGAGAATTCCTCGGAGGCATGCGATAACCAATGGCCAGCGCCGGGACCGCGGCAAACTTGTCGGATTCCTTGGCACGTCGCTCCGCCGTTTGCGGCGCCTCCAAAACCTCAGGCTTGGGCGGCACTTGACGCCGGGAAATGCCGCTAAAATATTTTTCGACCTTTTCGAATACCTCCTCAGGACGCACGTCGCCCGCCACACACAGAACGGCATTGTTCGGAGCGTAGTAGTGCTCGTAGAAAGCCTTCACATCCTGGATGTTAGTGGCGTCCAGGTCCCTGAAGTCGCCGTAGAAATTATGCGCGTTGGGAAACTTGTCGAATGCTTTGCCCGGCAGGTCGATGGCAAAGAAGAGGCCGTAAGGCTGGTTCAGCATGTTGACGCGCACCTCTTCCTCCACTACCTTACGCTGGTTTTCGAGGTTCTCGGGCACGAAATCGAGCGTCTTCATGCGGTCCGCCTCGAGCCAGAGCACTGGATCCAAAGCGGCGACAGGGGCCGTGTCGATATACTCCGTGAAGTCCCATCGCGTGTCGCCGTTGATCCAGCCGCCTCCACCCTCCACCACCCGGTCAAAGGTTCCTTTGGGGGCCTCGGACGTCCCCTCGAACATCATGTGCTCGAAAAGATGTGCGAATCCCGTCCGGCCCTCCGGTTCCAGTCGGAAACCAATGCCGTAGGAGATGCAGAGGCCGAAGGTCGGCGCGGAGTGATCTTCCGAAATCACCACTAACAACCCGTTCGAAAGCTTTTTCATCACCGTCGGTACCGTCCATGTCTGCTGCCCCCTGGCGGTGAAAACAACCCCCTGAAGGCAAACTACAATCGCTAACAAGCCCAGGAACTTCATGGCCGCTCCTTTGTCATGACGTTTAGGGGCGCCCTTGTGGCCGCCCTGCGCAACCCTCCGCCACTCGGCGGACTTCCCCAGAAACTTGTCCTCCTCAATCACGCCTAGGGGCGGCCCGTGTGGCCGCCCTTGTGGCGCCACCAGGGCAACTATCCGCCAGTTGGCGGACTGCCCCTGCGACGGCCTGGCTCGATCTACTCACGTCGCTGCGGCCTGCCCAGTGGCCGCCGACTCGGCGGTGCTTAGACACACACCGGAAGCATGTACAAGACAAGTGTCCGCGGGCTCATGGGCGTCAACCCGAATAGATTTCAATTTTAGCACCGCGCGGCTGGAAAGGGCCTTGGCCAAAGGCGCTTCCAACTGGGGGTCGCGCACGCTGCTACAGGAGAAAATAGCCACCGGCGAAACAAATTCCGCCGAGAAGGCGCTGCCCCGGCGCGTGATCTTCGCCATGATTCCGGCCCCCACAGTTGGCATCGGAGCCAAAGTCATGGTTATGGGCAGCACCAGCCGGCCTCCCTCGCGCAGCCGCTCCAGCCAAAGCTGGTGCGGGTGGGTGACTCCCGCATTGATCAGCATGGCATCGCACGCGCCCGGATCGAATTGCGCGCCGTCGCCTGTGTGGACGCTTACATATGGGTAGCCTGAGAGGTTCTCTTTGGCGCGGGCCGCTAACTCGGAATGCACTTCGCTGCCCACCACGCTCCCGCCCGCTCCCACAACTTCGGCGATGATAGCGGTGTAGTAGCCCACGCCGCAGCCCAGATGATAGGCATGATCGCCCTCCCTTAGGTCGAGCGCGTTGATCCAGCGCGCCAGCGCACCCGGCTGGCCATTGTTGATATTGTGGGCTATATCCAGCGCCACCACGACGTTGTGATAGAGATCGCGCGGGTCGTCGGTCGTCAGGTAATTCATGTTGGCCATGCCGGAAATGGACATTGCCCTATCATCGGCGGATCCGATTTGCCAGGGTGGCGGCCCAAGATACTTCTCCCGCGGCACGCGGGCATAAGCATTAATTAGCGCCGGGGAACTGAGATTGGCGGTCCAGCGCAGTTCCTGAGCATAGAAATAGCGGCAATCTTCCAGTGTCATCATGTTTCGAGTATCCCACGCGCACAGGGAACTAGGCAACCGGATGGAAGACTTTTAATCCCCACGAGTGAACGAATGAAGCGCGAATCTCTATGAAAACAAAGCGCCGCCCTGGTAAACCAGCCATGCCAGGACTGGCGCGTACTCCAGCAGCAAGATGAACGTGGAATCGTGGTAAGGTTGCCCCGCAGCATAAGCCACCACCGGCGCGTAGCCAAGGACGCTCGTTATGCTGAGCAATAACAACGGTACGCAGGCGTCGAAGCACAGGAACGGAACGATCCACGTGAAGTACCAGGGGAAGGCGTTGGGCGAGAGGAAGAGCAGGCCGGAAATCAGCACAAGGCTTGCCGAGGTCGGCTCGAGGCACCGTCTCGATGCATATGCGACTAGGACCAGAACGAGCGCGGCTGCCACGAGTTCGGCCTGCGGTTTGGAGTTTCCGGCAAGCCGGATCAGGCGGAACAAGCTATCGTTGCCTTCCCAGCCTGCGGCATAATCAGAAAGCCCTTTGAAAAGGCGCCTCCCCGCGCCGAGAAAGGGCAAATAGCTCAGGCCCACAACGGCCGCGAAAAGAAGGGCATACAACTTGCCGGTACGCCTCAATATGGACGGAAGCAATAGCACGGAGAAGAATTTTGAAATCACCGACAGCGCCAGAAATGAGAGGGATAGCGCAGGTTTGCGCAGAATAACGAAAAGGATCGCAGCCAAAAGCGTGAAGATTGCCAGCGAGTCGTGATGGCCGCACATCGCGAAAGAAATAAGCACGCACGGGTTCCAGGCGTATATGAGAAGCCGGTGCAGCGGCCGTCGGGAGACCACCAGCAAGGCGGCCAAGGCGCCTAGGGCGGCAAGGTCAAAGCCGGTATAGAGCAATTTGTATCCGGCGATTGTGCTGACCCATGAAAACGACCATTCGGAAAGGGGTGGATAAGGCGTCGAGACGGTCCGCCCCGTTTCGATTGGGTGGAGGTGATCCTCGAGGGCGCTCAGAGCGGGCATTGCGGGACAGACGGTGTAAGGGTTGATGTGGAGGCGCTCCACGCGGCCCTCCCACTGATAACGGTACACGTCGTTGGAAAGGGCGGGTTGGCGCGGCAGCAGGCAGAGTCGAAAGAAGAGCGCGCCTAGCACAATCACCAGTAAGGCGGAAGGGGGCAAGATAAAACGCTCGACAAGACAAATCCCCGTCACGTATAATACCCCGGCTGCTAGCGACAGGGTGATGAACTCAGGGACCGAGTGTTCGAGGTCCTGCCAGCGCCCGATGACGTTGAAGACCACTCCCAGGCCGCTGGCCAAAAGCAGCAAGCCGAGAGTCGGAAGCCAACGTGACGCTGACGACTTTTGGAGCATCTAAGTAATTGAGGCCCGTCTGCTTCTGCGAGGCTCGCGGTGCCGACCCGGCGCCTGAGCCAACAAGACCAAACGTTCCGCGCAATAAGCTGTCCTCTTATGAACCATTGGCTCCTAATGCTCCTGCCCCTTCACGCGAACCCCGTGGCGCGATACTTCTACTTGATTTTCCACAAGGACCCGTTTCGCGGCATTTACCAGGCAAACGCGTTTGACCTCTCTATCCTGATCCCCTACTTTACCATTCTTAGCTTCCTGTCGATTTACGGGATTCATCGCTATTTCCTGACCTATCTTTACCTCAAGAACAAGCAAAAGGTTCCCAAGCCGGAAAAGCACTTCGGGTCCCTACCCCGGGTCACGATTCAACTTCCTGTTTTTAACGAGCGCTATGTGGTCGAACGGCTGCTCGAAGCCGTCACGCACATTGACTATCCCCGCGCCCTGCTGGAAATCCAACTCCTCGATGATTCCACGGACGAGACACGTTTTGTGGCCTCGCGCCTGGTGAGCGAGTATGCCCGGGCCGGCCACCCCATATCCTACTACCACCGCGAGCACCGCGAGGGCTTCAAGGCGGGCGCGCTGGCCGAAGGCCTGAAACAGTCGACCGGCGAGCTGATTGCCATCTTCGACGCAGACTTCGTTCCTCCCTCATCCATCATTCGCCAGATGATCGATTACTTCACCGATCCCAAGGTAGCAGTGGTGCAGGGGCGATGGACCTGGGTGAACCGCCATTACTCGAACCTCTCGGAAGTCGAGGCCATCCTGCTGGACGGCCACTTCGTCATCGAGCACGGCGCCCGGAACTTCTCCGGCCGCTTCTTCAACTTCAATGGCACCGCGGGCATGTGGCGGCGGATAGCCATCGAAGAGGCAGGCGGCTGGCAACATGACACGCTCACCGAAGATACGGACTTAAGCTACCGCGCGCAACTGAAAGGTTGGAAATTCATTTACGACCCGAACATCGAGTGCCCCTCCGAGCTGCCCGTGGAGATGAATTCGTTCAAGACGCAGCAGGCTCGCTGGGCCAAGGGCCTGATCCAGGTGGCCAAGAAACTGTTGCCGCGAATCTGGCGGAGCCGGCAGCCACTGTATGTGAAGCTGGAGGCCACCTTCCACCTCACGGCGAACCTGGCTTATCCCTTCATGGTGGTGTTTTCGGTCATCCTTTTGCCCGCCATGATCGTGCGCTTTTACCAGGGCTGGTTCCAGATGTTGTACTTGGATCTACCGTTGTTTTTGGCCTCCACCTGCTCGGTCTCGAGTTTCTACATGGTGGCTCAGCGTGAGCTCTATCCCCAAGATTGGTGGAAGCGCCTAAGGTTCGTGCCTTTCCTCATGGCCACCGGCATCGGCCTGTCCGTCACCAACTCGATAGCAGTGATCGAGGCGCTGTTGGGGAAGCGGTCAGAATTTGTCCGCACCCCCAAGTACCGCGTGGAATTGAAGGAAGAAGGCTGGGAACGCAAGAAATACGTGCGCCGGGGTAGCGGATGGAGGCCCTATGCCGAGCTCGGCCTGGCAGCCTATTTCATTTTCGCTACCGCCTATTCGTTCCGCGTCGAGAACTATTTGACCGTTCCTTTCCTGTTGCTCTTCTTCATGGGCTATTCTTATATGGGGATGATGTCCCTTTTCCAGACGCCTATGCGGCGGCTTTGGAATTCCCTGCCCGCTTTCGGCCGATCGCGTCCGGCCTCACAAGAAACATAGCTCTGGTAGCGCGGGCTCCCATCTTTGGGGCCTGCGTCTTTTTGCTTGCACCCGTCGAAAAGCCGCAGACCCCGACGCACTTCGTCGGGGCGGTCTGCGCTCCCCGTCGATGCTTGATTTCGCCCGGCCAAGGCGGCAACTCCGCAAGCTCCGCTGCCGCACTCCAAGGACTATGCTACACTCATGACTTCACTGGAGGTTTCCGTGCAAACACGGCACTTGCGCAGTTTCTATCTGGTGTGGCTGGCGCTCCTGCTGCCGCCTTCCGTGCTCCCCGCTTCGGCCTGGGAGCGGGAGCCGCTTTCGGTTTTTCATGAGCGGCGTGTACGCCTGGCGCACGATACTGGCGGGGACGGAGTCATCGTCCTTTTCGGTTACCGGGAAGCGGACGTCGCCGCAAGCGTGACGACGTTCCATCAGAACGAGAACTTTTACTACCTCACCGGTTGGAACGAACCGGAAGCCATAATGCTGCTGGTTCCAAAGGCTCCCAAGGCTGGCACCGGCATCGAGCTCGAGAAGGAGATTCTCTTCATACCTGCGCGCGACCTCCACGTGGAGAGATGGAACGGGCCGAGGCTCGGGCCGGACGATCCCGACGCCAGCGCGCGCACCGGGTTCCCCACCGTTAAGGCAACCTCCCTTTTCCAATCGGAGCTTCTGGAAGCGCTCAAAGCTTTTCCCAAAATTTACACCGAATTGACCCCCCAGCCTGAAAGCGGCGAGGATTACTTCCAGGCGGAGGTTGTGTCCAAGCTGCGCGAAATAGCCCCGCTGGCGACTTATGCCGATGTACGCCCACACGTCGAGCGCCAGCGCGCGGTGAAATCGCCGGGCGAGATCGCTCTGCTTCGGAAAGCCGTGGACGCTTCCATCGAAGGGCAATGGGCAGCGATGAAAACCGTCCGGCCGGGCGTCTGGGAGTATGAGACAGCGGCCCGCATAGAGTATGAGTTCCGGCGGCGGGGATGCGAATGGCCTGCCTACCCACCCATCGTAGGGTCAGGTTTCTTTTCAACCGTTTTGCACTACGATGCTGACGATCAACAAATGAAGGATGGCGACGTGGTGGTAATGGACGCGGCAGGTTCCTATAGCGGCTACGCCGCCGACATCACGCGCACCCTACCGGTCAACGGTCGCTTTACCCCACGCCAGCGCGAGATCTACGAGATCGTTTTGGGCGCGCAGAACGCCGCCATGGCCGCCGCCAAGCCCGGCATGTCCATGGGACGGGGCAAGAACAGCCTGCACGACATTGCCTTCACTTATATCAACACCCACGGGAAGGACCTGCACGGAAACCCGCTCGGCCAGTACTTCATCCACGGTTTGGGGCACTCGATCGGCCTGAACGTTCACGACCCCATGAACTCCAAGCTGCCTCTCGCGCCAGGCATGGTGGTTACTATGGAGCCGGGTATCTACATCCCCGAAGAGAAAATCGGAGTACGCATTGAGGACGACATCCTCATCACCCAGGATGGCAATGAACACCTTAGCCGCCGCCTGCCACGCACGGTGGGAGATATTGAGAAGATAATGGCCGGGCGGTAGCTTTTTGGAGTGCGACCCGCCACAGGGAGCGAGACGCCCGCGCTAGTCGCAAGAACAAGCTTTCATTCACAGGTTTACGGATGTAGAATAGAAATCTAAGCGTGTGGTGGAAGGTTTCTGTTCGAGCGCATTAGCGCCAGCCACCGGTATGAGTCTATGTTTGAGGCTCTCCAAAGTCGTTTCGAGAAGGTTTTCAAGTCCTTGCGCGTGCAGGGAGTTCTGAGCGAGGACGTGGTGGACGAAACCCTGCGCGAGGTCCGGCTCGCTCTGCTCGAGGCCGACGTCAGCCTTAACGTGGTCAAAGCCCTGCTCGACCGGATACGCGTGAAAGCTCTGGGTGAGGAGATTCGCTCCAGCCTATCCCCCGGCCAGGAAGTGATTCGCATCGTTCGTGATGAGCTCATCGAGATTCTTGGGCGCGAGGCTTCGCTCCTCACATTTTCTAAGGAATACCCCACAGTTTTCCTCCTGGTGGGGCTTCAAGGTTCGGGCAAGACGACCACGGCAGGCAAATTGGCGCTTTGGCTTTCTGGCCGAAAGCGGCGTCCTATGCTGGTTTCCACGGACGTTTATCGTCCCGCGGCGCGCGAACAACTCGCCGTGATTGCCAAAGCTGTCCAGATTCCCTGCTTTGCCGCCCCGGAAACCAACTCGCCTATTGCTTTGGCACTGGCGGCGCGCAAGGACGCGGCGGACCGCGGACATGATGTGTTGATCGTGGACACTGCCGGACGCCTGCACATCGATGAAGAGATGATGCAGGAAGTCAGCGATCTGCGCACCCGCCTTCGCCCCAGCGAAGTCCTCCTGGTGGCCGACGCTATGGTCGGCCAGGACGCCGTGCGCAGCGCCCAGGACTTCCACGAGCGATTGGGAACGTCCGGTGTGATCCTGACCAAGCTTGATGGCGACGCCCGTGGCGGCGCCGCACTCTCCATCCATTACGTTACCGGCCAGCCCATCAAGTTCATCGGCGTGGGTGAGAAATACGACGCGCTCGAGGTCTTCTACCCGGATCGGATTGTGTCGCGCATCCTGGGCATGGGCGACATTCTCTCCTTGATCGAGAAGGCGGAAGAGAAGATCGATAAGCAGAAGGCGCTGGAAGTTCATCGCAAGCTACAGACGGATACTTTCACCCTGGAGGATTTTCGCGATCAGCTTCGCCAGGTGCGAAGCCTGGGGCCGATGGACCAGATGCTCGGCATGCTCCCCAAGGTGGGCATTTTCAAGGAGGCCGGGAAGGCCAACGTGGATGAGAAGGAGTTGACGCACATCGAGGCGATCATCAACTCCATGACTCCTCAGGAGCGGCGCAACCACGAGATTATCAATGGGCGGCGCCGCAAGAGGATCGCGAAGGGCAGCGGCACAAGCGTCCAGCAAGTGAATCAGCTCTTGAAACAATACTTCCAAATGCGCAAAATGATGAAATCGTTCAGCCAGAACTTCCTGGGCCGGCAACTCAACCGGCTGAAGGTGCCGGCGGGGGAAGGCGGGGTGAACGTCTGAAGGGTTGCTTTTGAAGTCTGTCGTTCCGAGGGAAGCGATGGCGGAAGGTTGCCGGTAGGAAATACTGCGGGGTTTCTTAGCCTGCAAAACTTGGATGTCAAGGGGGACAATTGTTAAGGATACGTTTGGCTCGAACGGGAGCCAAAAAGAAAGCCACTTATAGGATTGTGGTCATCGCCGGTGAGAAGGCGCGCGATGGGCGCTGCTTAGAGATACTAGGCCACTACAATCCGCGCCGGCATCCTGCGGCGCTGGTCCTTGATAAAGAACGGGCGAATTATTGGATTAGCCGGGGCGCACAGCCTTCCGAGACGATTCAGAGCCTGCTCAAGAAGGCCCCGCTGGTCCCGAGTCCGAGTTGAAGACACTCGGGCGCCACCGGGTCAGGCCGGTGCGAGTTGCAATCATTTGTTCTGACACAGCCTTTCTATTTGGGATCCAATTACGAGTCGCGTGCGAGGGAGGGGCCACATGAAGGAACTGATCGAAGCAATCGCAAAGGCGCTGGTGGACAATCCTGACCAGGTGTCGGTGCGGCCCATCGAGGGCGAGCAGGTGACGGTGTTGGAACTTCGCGTACACCCTTCGGACCTAGGGAAGGTCATCGGCAAGCAAGGGCGGACCGCGCGCTCCATCCGCACGATTCTCAATGCCGCGGGGATGAAGCTGAAGAAGCGATTCACCCTGGAAATTCTTGAGTAGGAGGGCCCTCGGAATCCCTCCCGCTGCAACCGCACCCCGCCTTGATCCCCCTCCTCAGTGACGAGGGGACTAAGGGATGGTGCTAATTCCCTCCTCTCTGAGGAAGGGATTAAGGGGTGGCGCCACGGTGGCGCCTGGGGAGGAGGGCAAACTTGGCCGAGGACGCGCCAGGCCGCTTCCTTGCCGTCGCTCGCCTCGTTCGTCCACAAGGGCGTCGGGGAGAAGTCCTAGCCGAACCGTTGACGGACTTTTCCGCGCGCTTCCAGAGACTACGTCAGGTGTTCCTGGAGCATCCTGAAAAGGCCCCTCAACCCATCAAGGTCGAGAATGTCTGGTCCCACAAGGGCCGGGTGGTTATCAAATTTTCGGGTGTCGATTCCATCGCCAGCGCTTCTGGCTTGAAGGGCCGGCATGTGCTGATTCCGGCGGAAGAGAGAATGCCGCTTCCTCCAAATCACTATTACCTCTGGGAACTCCAGGGGTGCCGGGTTGTAACGGAATGCCAGGGAAGACGGGTGGAGGTGGGCACGGTAACAAATATCGAGCCCACGGGGGGTGTGGATGTGCTTCACGTGGCGACATCGCGTGGGGAGGTCCTGATTCCCCTGGCGCAGGCCATCTGTACGAAGATCGACACGCAAGCGAGGACGATCCTGATTGACCCGCCCGAAGATTTACTGGATTTGAACGCATGACCTTTGACGTTATCACGATCTTTCCGGATTTCTTCCGGAGCATACTCGAGTACGGCCTGCTCAAGCGCGCCCTCGCCGGTGGCAAGGCCAACATCCACTTGCATGACTTGCGCGACTTCACCGACAACCGCCACCGAACCGTCGATGACCGGCCGTTTGGCGGCGGGCCCGGGATGGTTTTCAAGCCCGAGCCAGTTTTCAAAGCTGTCGCCGCGCTGCAAGCCGAATCGCCAGGCCAGTGCTTCCCGGTAGTCCTGCTTTCGCCACAGGGAAGCCTCTTTACTCAGGCGCTGGCAGAGGAGTGGGTGCGTCAGGAGCGCCTGGCGCTGATTTGTGGCAGGTACGAAGGAGTGGATGAACGCATCACCGAGCACGTCGCCACCCACGAGATTTCGATCGGGGACTTTGTGCTGAGTGGTGGCGAACTCCCCGCGGCGCTGATTATGGAGTCTGTGATCCGTCTCCTGCCAGGCGTTCTCGGGAATGAGGAGTCCGCGTGGCAGGATTCTTTCGCCGCTCCGCAAGCAGGCCCCCGTGGCCTCCGCCACGGCCTTCTCGACTTTCCGCATTATACGAGGCCGGCGGAGTTCCAGGGTTGGAGAGTCCCGGAAGTCCTGCTTTCAGGAAACCACGAAGAGATTCGACGCTGGCGACGCCAGCGAGCGCTCGAGAAAACATGGCGGAGGCGGCCCGATTTATTAGCCGGCTTTCCATTGAGCGAGGAAGATCGGCGCTGGCTGGATGCGCTGCGAGGCGAGAAGTGCGAACCGGTCGTTATTCCAAGTTCGGGAGAATAGGCATTATGAATGCGCTCGAAAAAGTTGAACAGTCACAGGTAAAGAAAGACTTGCCCCAATTCCGCTCCGGAGATACGGTGCGTGTGCACGTCATCATCAAGGAGGGCGACAAGGAACGGATTCAAGTTTTCGAAGGCACGGTCATCGGCCAACGTCGCGCCCGTAATCACTCCACCTTCACGGTTCGCAAAATCTCCTTTGGGCAAGGGGTGGAGCGTATCTTCCCCTTGCATTCACCCGCTATCGCTAAGATTGAACTGGTTCGTTCCGGCCGGGTGCGCCGCGCCAAGCTTTACTACCTGCGCAAGCTGCGCGGCAAGGCGGCGCGTTTGCGCGAGGTGCGTGCGGAACAGGAAACCTGACGGAACCACCACCCCCTAGCCCCCTGCTTATTAAGAAAGGGCAGGGGGTTGACAGCGCACCACGTCAACGGTTATGGTTCTCGCCATGCCGCCTTCACGAAAACCTGGCGGGTTCAAATGTACACGGAAGTTGGAAGTGGAGGCTCTCCGCGTGGGATGGCGTTGGGTAGCGGGATGCGACGAAGTGGGACGAGGGGCGCTCCTCGGCCCCCTCTACGTCGCCGCCGTGATTCTCGATCCCGCCAAACCCATCCGGGGCGTCGATGACTGCAAGAAACTGGCTCCCTGTCGGCGCGAATCGCTCGCCAAGGAAATCACTGAAAAGGCCCTGACTTTCAAGGTCGTCTCTCTTCCAGCGGCAGAGGTTGATGCCTTGAACGTCTACGAGGCGTCAAGGCAGGGAATGATCCGCGCCCTGATGGCTCTTGACCCGGCTCCCGATTTCGTCCTTACGGATGCCATGCCTCTCGAGGGCTGTGCCAAGACCACCGGGTTTCTGATTCCGTTCCGCGCGGTGGTCCACGGTGACGCGCTCTCGGTCTCCATTGCCGCCGCCTCTATCCTGGCTAAAGTGGCCCGCGATGCCCATCTGTGTGAACTCGATCGTCTGTATCCACAGTATGGCCTGGCAAAGAATAAAGGTTACGGGACACGAGAACACCTCGAAGCCCTCAACGTCTACGGCCCTTGTCCCGAGCACCGGAAATCCTATCAGCCCGTGAAGGATTACCTGCTTCCTCTTTTCCCGTTTTCGGGTAAGGCGTAGCAAGAAGGCGGACAGCAAGCCTCTCCCTTGGGGAGAGGGTGACCCGCGACGGCGTTCTCATCAGCTGGCACGGGCCGGGTGAGGGGTTATTGGTACTAATGGAGGAAGAGCCGCGGACCCCAAAACCGGGGGTCCGCGCTACCCAAGGGACCAATGTCATCGCTACTCATTAGAGCTGGCCACGTAATATCACCCGAAGACCAACTGGACGGCGAACTCGACGTGCTGGTTGAGGATGGCGTAGTTCGCCAAATCGCGCCCCAAATCAGCGTGGCGGCTAACGAAATCCTGGAGGCTGCCGGCAACGTCGTCTCACCGGGCCTCGTGGACATTCACGTTCACTTGCGCGAGCCCGGCGGTGAAATCTCCGAAACGCTGGAAACAGGATTGACCGCCGCCGTGGCGGGAGGCTTTACCGCCGTCTGTCCCATGCCCAACACCAAGCCGATTATCGACCGCCCAGAACTGGTGCGGGCCATGATTGACAAAGCCCAGCGAATCGGCTTGGCTCGCGTGTTTCCCGTCGCCGCAGTTTCCATGGGAAGCCAGGGGGAGTCGCTTACGGACTTTCGTGCGCTGGCGGCGGCCGGCGCAGTGGCCTTTTCCGACGATGGACGGCCGGTGAAGACCGCCGGTCTGCTGAGGCGCGCTTTCGAAGCGGCGCGTGAGCTCAATGTCCCTTTGATGGATCATTGTGAAGACCCCAGCTTGAGCGCCTCAGGAGTGATCAACGAAGGTCCGGTCTCGAATCAGCTGAAGATCAGGGGCATTCCCGGCGCCTCCGAGGACGTTTGCGTGGCCCGCGATCTGATCGTGGCGGAGTCTGTGGGCGCGCGCCTGCACGTCTGTCATGTGTCTACGGCTCGCTGTGTCGAGTTGATACGCCTCGGCAAACGCCGCGGTGTGCGCGTGACTTGTGAGGCCACGCCACATCATTTCACGCTCACTGACCAGGCCGTGCTGGAACATGGCGCCAATGCCAAAGTGAATCCGCCCCTGCGCAGCGCCCAGGATGTCGAAGCTGTAGTGGCAGGGCTTCAGGATGGAACGGTCGACGCCATCGCCAGCGACCACGCTCCGCACGCGCCCGAGCTCAAAGCCAAGCCTCTGGGCAGTGATGCCCCCTTCGGCCTCATTGGTCTCGAGACGGCGCTGGGGTTGGCGCTTACTCGGCTGGTTCACACCGGCAAGATTTCGATTTGGCATCTCGTCTCGTTGATGAGCGCCAACCCGGCGCGTATCATCAACCAGCCCTATGGCCGCCTTAGCGTGGGCGCGCCCGCCGACATCACTATCTTCGATCCCCAGCTCGAATGGACCTACCAAACCGCTACAGGCCGCTCCAAAAGTCGCAATTCGCCTTTCGATGGGTGGAGGTTGAAGGGCGCCGTCGTCGCGACGCTCGTGGGCGGAAGGATCGTGTACCGCCGCTAGATCTCCCGGCGGCCTTCGATGGCCTTGAGCATGGTGACTTCGTCGGCAAATTCGAGTTCCGAGCCCACAGGAATGCCCATGCCGATTCGCGTCACCTTTACGCCCAGGGGCTTGAGGAGCTTGGAAAGGTAGACAGCGGTGGCTTCCCCTTCCACCGTGGGGCTGGTGGCAATGATCAGCTCCTTGACCTTGCCCGTTTTCAGCCGCTCGATCAGGTTTTTGAGCTTCAACTGCTCGGGGCCGATGCTCTGGAGAGGCGAGAGCAGGCCATGAAGGACGTGATATTGCCCGTGAAACTCCCGCGTTTTCTCCACCGAAACCACGTTGTAAGGCGTCTCGACCACGCAAATCACTTCGGGATCGCGGCGGGGATCGGAGCAGTATCCGCAGGGATCAACTTCGGTGAGGTTATTGCACACGCTGCAGAGCTGGATCTTGTCCTTGACGTCGAGTATGGCGCCCGCCAGGCGCTCGGCTTCATCGCGCCCTACGCGCTCCAGGTGGAACGCAATCCGTTGCGCCGACTTCTGCCCGATGCCAGGGAGTCGTTTCAGCTCATCAATCAAACGAGCCAAAGGCTCGGCGTAGTCCTTCATGGAGAAGTGCCGAAATTCGAAAATCGATACTCGAATCTCGTCTTCCAGTTTTTGAATCTCAGTTCTTCGAACCCAGCGGCCCTAGGAGTTTCGATTTTCGAATTCCCTTAGGTCAGTCCAGGTAGGTTGAACCCTCCGGCCAAGTTTCCCATCTGGCTCGCGAGTTGTTCGTCCACTTTCCGGGTTGCGTCATTCACGGCGACCAGGATGAGTTCCTGCAACATTTCGAGGTCGCGGGAAGCGAAGATCTCGGCTTCAATGTGGACTTCGCTCAGTTGCTTCTGACCGTTCATTTTCACGGTCACCATTCCCCCGCCCGCCGAGCCCTGCACTTCCAGTTGGTCCAGTTGCTTCTGGAGTTGCTCCTGAAACTGCTGGACTTGTTTCAACATCTGTTGCATCTGTTGCAGGTTTTTCATCGCTCACTCCTGGCTGAGGTCCTGGACATCCTCCAAGACGCCATCAAGCTTCTTCCTGAAGGCCTCTACCCCTGGATCGCGCTGTGCGCGCTCGCGCGCGCTAAGTCGGGGAACCTGAGCCTCGGCTCGCTGCTCTTCAAGTGTAACATAAATCCGGACGGACTGGCCGAGCACCTGGGCGCACACTGCCCGCAACGCCTCTTGTTGTTCTCGCGCCCGCAAAATGTCCGCGTAAAAGGAGTCCTTGTGGTCGAAGGTAAAATAAGCCACGCCGTTCTCGACGCGGAAGCCAGCCAAATGATCCAGGCAACTGCTCAGAAACCGCTTTGATTGATCGAATAGAGCGGCTTTGATGGAGGAGAGCTGCGCGTCTTCCGCGGGCGTCGCTACCTCTGTAGGGGCGACCCTCGTGGTCACCCGAGTTTCCGACGGGGGACTGGGTGGCGTACTGGACGCGGGAGGTATGTCGGCCTTGATGTTGCCCTGTGGCGCTCCAGCCCCCTGGGTCGTGAGCGTGACAGGGCGAGTGGGACCGGGGCCCAAGGTCCTGGGCGGTTCAGTCGTCGCCTTCTCAGCCACGCCAGACTGCCCAAGCTGCGCCAGCAACCCCTCGAGTGAGGTTAGACGCCGGGCATGCACCAACTTCATCAATCCCAGTTCCAAGTGAAAGCGCGGTTGGAGCGAGTAGCGCATCTCGCTTTCGACGCGCAGCAGGAGGTTGAAGAAGCGAGCCAGGTCTTCCTCGCCGAAAAGCTTGGCCAGTTCCGCCAGCCGCGCCCGCTCTTGGCTCGCCACCTGCACCAGGGGGCTATCTGCGCCGCAACTTTTGGCCACCATTAAGTTGCGCACTGTACGGGTGAGCTCAGCGCAGAAATGCGTGAGCTCATAACCTTGCGTCGCCAGTTGACCCAACAGCTCGAGAACCCGGCGCGCGTCCGCAGCGTGGATGGCCTCAAGCACACTGTCCAGCAACTGAGCGGGAACCACGCCCAAGACTTGGCGGACGCGCGTTTCCTCGAGCTGCTTTCCGCAGGAAGCAATGACTTGATCGAGCAGAGAGAGGCCGTCGCGCATGCTTCCGTCGGCGGCCTGGGTGATGGCGCTGAGGGCGCCCTCGTCGGCGTTGATACCTTCCTGCTCCGCGACCCACCTCAAGCGCGAGAAGATCTCCTGGTAATCGAGCAAGCGAAAGGCGAAGTGCTGGCAGCGCGATTGGATGGTCGAGGGTAGTTTGTGTGGCTCAGTAGTGGCGAGAATGAACAGAGAACGGGGTGGGGGCTCCTCGAGGGTTTTCAGCAGTGCATTGAACGCTTCCGTGGTCAGCATGTGCGCTTCGTCAATGATGAAGATCTTGTACCGGTCGCGCGCCGGAAGGTAACGCACAGTCTCGCGCAGCTCGCGGATTTCATCGATTCCGCGGTTAGAGGCCGCATCGATTTCCAATACGTCAATGGCATTTCCCGCTGCAATTTCCTGGCAGGAGGGGCACTCCCCGCAGGGCGTCACCGTGGGGCCTTGCACGCAATTGAGGGCCTTGGCAAGAACCCGAGCGGTAGTGGTTTTGCCCACCCCTCGCGCGCCCGAGAAGATATACCCGTGCGCTACCCGCTCCGTACGGATGGCATTCTTCAGCGTCTCGGTGATGAGACCTTGCCCCACGACATCGTCAAAGACCTGGGGCCGATACTTGCGGGCTATAACCTGGTAGGACATCTAAAATCAGAAACTAGAAATCAGAAATTAGAAACTGGAAAGAGAAAGCTGCGCCTCCCTGAGCTGTTAGCGATGTCATTCCGAGCGCCGCGAGGAATCTCACTCTGCTTCTGGGCACGTCAGGAAGCAAGAATCAGAACAAGATTCCTCGCGGCGCTCGGAATGACACGGTGGAGAGAAGTTTCTGGAGAGGAGTTTCCACGCTCAAGTTTCCCATATCAAATTTCTAGTTTCTACTTCCCAGTTTCCAGTTTCGATTTTCAAGTCCGCAATCTGGGTCAGACTTCGGGTTGATCTGCGGCACACGGAGAGGCTCGTTACCGTTGCTTCCTTCCGGACCTGGCGGGGTTCGCGAACATCCGTCGCACAGGGCCCGAAGTCTGACAAGTTCGATGCGCTAGGGTCCTTCCCTAACACACTCATCGAACGATGAAATGTTAGCACGCGCGGCGACAGGCCGTCGATTTATTTGTGTGGTTTTTGTGGGAAACGTTCTCAGCCTTCTGCTTTGGAAGTGATCAACAGTTGAAAGATGTTCATCCCTATCCGGAACGTCGAGCCACTCGTCAGGAGTGCGGTTTCCACAAGCTCGCTGCCCACAATCGTGCCGTTAGTGCTGCCCAGATCGCGGAGAAGCACGCCGTCCTCGCTGATTTCAAGCGCACAATGCTGCCGCGAAACTACCCGGTCGTTGATGACGATGTCAACATTGGAGCGCCCGATCGTTACACGCGGTTTGGCCACGACGAAAATTGTGCCCGCCTCAGCCCCTTCCAGGACTTTTAGGCTGATCTGTTTGTCCTGCGGCAGCGTCAGCAGGCGGCCTTCCTCGCTATATTCCAAAGTGCCGGTGGGAGCGCTCTTGCGCGTCGTCTCGAAGCGCAAGGTGGCTATCTGCGGGTTGACTACCTCGAAAGTCTTACCGCAGGACGGGCAGGCCACCTCCATTTTCTCGCGAGGGCCTAAGGCTTCCTCCGAGATTGACTGCTCCCTCCCGCAGTGAGAACATCGGATTTCCATTCTCGCCTCCTCGCTTCAAAACTGTTCTTCAGTTCCTCGAGCTCTTTCCGCAGGTGAGCCTGCCGCCGGGAGAGACTCCAGGAATAAACAAAGAAGACTACCCACAACGCAGAGAAAGCCAGGAAAAGGTATAGGTTGACCACATTAGTCCTCAGGCGACCGAATCGCCAGCGCTCGTCTAAGAGCGCTCAATTCACGCCGTGCCTCGGCCAGCCTCAAACGCTGCCACAACAAGTAGGAAAAGAGGCACAAGAATGCCGCCCAGGTGACCAACAGCGCAACCCACATGCGCGGCTCGATGCCCGAGCCCTCTCCGCCCGCTATGACGGGTTGCGGGTGCTGGCCCCTCCACCAGCGGATCGCCATATAATCGAGCGGGACATCGGCGAACCCGATAATGCCCACAACGGCTGCGAGTGTTGCCGCGCGCCCCGGACTCGACACGTAGCTGCGCAACATTAGGTAGGAGACAAAGAGCAGCCAAAGCACGAAGGTCAGAGTCAGCCGGGGATCCCACGTCCACCAGATACCCCATACGGGCTTGGCCCACAGAGGGCCCGTCACCAGCACGGCGGAGCAGAAAACAAACCCCACTTCGCCCGCCGCCTGCGCGAGGTCGTCCGCCCTAGGGGACTGCCTCCAGAGATAGCCGACGCTGCCCACAAAGACAAGAAAATAGGCGAGGAAAGCCGTCCAGGCCGACGAAACATGGATGTAGAAAATTCGCTGCACTTCGCCCATGGTAGCTTCCTGAGGCGCGTAAAGAAACACCATATAAAGCGCCACCAGCAAGCACGCAAGCGTTACGAAAAGATGAACTGTTGACCTACTCCTCAAGAACATACTCAAACAAAAGATACGACAGCACGTTGAAAATCACGGCGAAGCCTGCCGCGAGCTTAATCCAGCCAGCATAACTCGAGGGCGGATCGCCTTTGAGCGCTCCCGTCGAGGCTTCGATCCCAGCGATGAAGACCGGAGCGGCAACGGGAAATTGCAATACCGGCAACATCACCTCGCGCATGTGGGTGTTGGCGGCGATGGCCCCAAAAGTCGTGCCCACCGCAACATAGCCCAGCGTCCCCAAGAATGTAATTGGCGCAAACCACCTGAACGAGGGTACGAAAGAAAAATTATACCAGAGGCTGACGGCGAATACGATGACGCACTCAGCGATGCTTAGGAACAGCAGGTTAGCAAGCATCTTCCCCAGATAGATCAAGCCGGGATCGACCGGCGCAAGCGCCATCCCTTCCAGACAGGAATTCTCACGTTCCACAGCAAACGACCGGCTGAAGCAGAGCACACCGGCAAAGGCAAACGAAATCCACAATAATCCTGGAAGCAGCCGAAGCGTTTCCTCCCGTCCCGGCTCAAAGGCAAAGGTAAACAGGAACACTACCAGGATGCCAAAGACGCACACGGAAGCCAGAGTTTCCCGATTGCGCCACTCAACCCGGAGGTCCTTCACAAAAATAGCTGAGATGATCTTGAGACTTTTCACAGGATTCAGGATCCAGGAGTCAGGAGTCAGAAGTCAGGAGCCAGTTCCCCGAGCCCCAAACACAAAGACGCTGCGAAAGAGAATTGCTGAGACGACGCCGAACTCAGCAGGTACCCCTCTCCCCAAAAGAGCTTGTGTGATAACCCTGCCTATTCTGTCCTTCCGATCCGTCAGCCGACAAAAAGGAATCTCGCTCTGAGTATTTTCAAGACAGTGCGAAATCCCTCGTCGTCCCGATCAGACAGGGACTCCTCGGGATGACACTCAAACTGGGGTTTTGACATAGACTCCAAATGAGACGGCTAGTTCTTAACCTTATACCTCCTGCCTTCCGCTTTCTGCTTTCTGCTTTCTACTTACTGCTTTCCGCTTCCTTTCGGTTACCCGCACCAGGCTTTGGGGTGCGAGGGCCAGTGGGCCGTCGTAGAGAATCCTTCCCGCTTGCAGAGCTACAAGCCTACGTGCCAGGGTAGTCCCGCGCTCGAAATCGTGGGTGGAGAATACCACCGCCTTCCCTTGCGCCGGAAGTTGACGCATCAGGCCTTCCAAGGTCTCTACAGTGGCGGCATCGAGACCCGTGAAAGGTTCATCCAACAATAAGAACTCTGGCTCATGAAGGAATGCGCGAGCCAGCGAGACGCGCTGTTGCAGTCCTCGGGAGAGTTTCCGGACCGGCGTGCGCGCCCGGTCTCCCAACCGGAAAAGCTCCAGCGCAGCAGCGATCTTCCTTTCCACCTCCGGCAGGTCGAACAGCGTGGCAAAAAAGTTCAGGTTCTCGCGCACTGTCAGATCGCCGTAAAGGAAGGTCGCGTGGGAAACAAATCCGATTGCCGCCTTCGCCGCGGCCGGATACCGGTGCACGTCCTTGCCCTCGAATAAGACCTCGCCCTCGCTGGGCCGGGCAACTGCCGCCAGTAGGCGGAGCAGGGTGGTTTTGCCGGCACCGTTGGGGCCGTAAAGGAGAATGGCGTCTCCCGGGCCAACGCGCAATTGAGCGCCGGCAAGCGCCGCGAGGTCACCAAAATACTTGGAAACGTTTCGAAGTTCGAGGCCGGGCCTAGCGGGAGGAGGTGTGTCGGGTGGCATAAGATTCCAGCAGCAAGGGCGAGGCCTTCTTCAGGGTCGCCATCAATCGCGCCTTGAGGTCCAATCGCTCTTTCCAATATTGCTTTTCCGCTACCTTGCCGGCAGCAAAGAGCTCATCGAGATCGGCAAGGGAATTAAATAGCGCCTCCGCCGTGGCGGCGAGCTCTTTTTGTGCTGAGCTCGACCTCCGCTGTTCTTTGAACCGTGGCCATTCTTTGGCCAGGCGAATGCCGAGCGCCCATAGCAGCAGCAACAGGAAGCAAGCGAGCAAGGGAACGTCGAGCCGCGTGATGGAGTTAGGAAGGATCTTGACTTGCGCCTCCCCCTGCCCCGACTCCGCCGCTTCGCCGCCCTCCGCTTCACCGCTCAAGCGAGCTTCGAGCTTCGTCCCCTGCTTCAAGCCGGCGGCAACATACCGTTGGCCGCCCGTGTCGGCATCGGTTCCGGCGGGTTGGAATAGGGGCGAATCCACCGTGAGGCTGGGAGGCGAAACCAGCAATTCCGCGCTAGCGATGGGATAAGGATACGAATCGCTCAAGAAGAGATGGTTCGAGCTGTAATCTGCATCGTACGCAACCATTACGACGGTCACCCCAGGCTTAAGAGGATACTGGAGGAAGTATTCTCCGGGGCCTTTCCCGGGGTTCACTGGCTGCGGCAATGGCATGTTCATCAGCCCTGCCACCGCGGCGTTGGGCGCCGCGGCGTCGCGCGACAGATGGAAATGGAATGTGCCATCCGGGTTGGCATAGCTGCGCGGGGGGTCGCTCGCATTCCTGATTGCAAACATCTCCTGCACGTGGGCTTTATTGCCTTGAGCATGAACCACTACCCGCGCCGACTGGATGCCTAGCGGCGGCGCAGACGCACTGGCATCGTAGACCGTGATGCTGACGTTGGCGGTCCCCTCCGAATCAAACTGCGCCGGCGCATTGTAAGCCACTCCCTGATAAGCCGCTTGTACCAAATAAAAGGCTGATGGATCGACATTGGCGGAGGAAAAAACAAAGCGCCCGCTCGCGTCCGTTGTCGCCGAGGCCACCTGCTGCATCCCACCCCGCGGGAGCAGCAACTGCACCGCCTGACTCGCCACCGGTTGGCCCGTAGTGCCGTTGGCCACCGCCCCTTGAATCCTCCCCTGCGCCTGCAAGACTGCCGGGAGAGAAACAAGCAACGGAACGGACGCTAGGAAGATCGAACGGCCACACATTGTCCTTGAGCCCTTTACCTCAATATCTAAAGTATTCTGAATCCCCCGGAAAAATACAAGTCCTTTGTGTTGCGGGCGACCGCAGACTCTCAAGCTTTTGCTGTTGCGCAGACTCTCTCTGCCCCCCTTGGGGCTGCCCATTTCCCATATCTTCGGCTGGACGCGGGGCGTCCGTGTCGGAAAGATTGCCCTTTTCCTCGGGAAGAGGGTTGTTTCAATTTGGAACTCAGCGGCGACGCCATTATGAACCGACGACCCCCTCCCCCCTTGGCCTTCGGAAAAGGAGCACCAGCGGGACGAGGAGCAGAAACAGAATGCCCATGAGCCGGAACACGCTCAGGAAACTCAATAAGGTCGCCTGCTGTTGCACCGCCGCGTAGAGCATCGCCTGGGCGCGGCGACTCGCGGTGACGGGGTCGGAACCGCCCCGCAGGAACAACCCTTGAGCCCGTTCCAACGCTTGCCGAGTGAAGGGGTTAATGTCCGTTACGTGCGCGGCCAGCAGCGTCTGATTGAGCTGGGAGCGCCGCGCAATCCAAGTGGTGACGAAAGAAACTCCCATGCTTGAGCCGATGTTCCGCATGACGCTATAAAGGCTCGTGGCATACCCGGTCTCATGCTTCGGAATGGGATCCATGGCCAGAACCGTAAGGGGGACAAAGATGAAAGCCAGGCCGGCGCCTTGGTTGACCAGGTGCATGAGGATGTCCCGGCTTCCGGAATCAAGGTCCATGTGGGAGTAGCCGAAGAAGGCGATGCCCGCCACGCTGAAACCGAACACCAGCATCCAACGCGCATCCCAGCCTCGGCCCAGGAGGTATCCCACTAGCGGCATAAAGATGGCTGTAGCAACGCCGCGCGGGCTGGTATAAAACCCGGCGATGGCGCTCGTCCAACCCAGCAGGGTCTGCATGAACAAAGGTAACGTCACCAAGCTGCCGTAAAGCACGAACCCGAGCAAGGTGACGAAGACGATCCCCGACCCAAAGCTGCGATACTTCAACAGGCGGAAGTGAACAATGGGCTCCTCGATGGTCATTTCGCGGATGACGAAAGCCGCCAGGAAGACGACGGCCAGCACGGCCAAGGAAATAATGAAACGGCTTCCAAACCAGTCTTCTTCCTGGCCCTTATCCAGCATGATTTGCAGTGCCCCCATGCCCACCGCCAGCATGCCGAAACCCCAAACGTCGGCGCGCAGCTTCCCTCGGCGCAGGTAGTGCGGATCGGAAACAAACAGGCCGATCATGATCAGGCTGGTGATGCCGATGGGGAGGTTGATGTAAAAGACCCAGCGCCAGGAATAAGTATCCGTTATCCACCCGCCGAGCGTGGGGCCGAGTATGGGCGCGGCGACAATACCCAGACTCCAAAACGCCATGGCCTTGCCGCGCTCGTGGCCGGGGAATTCCTCGAGCAGCACGGCCTGGGAAAGCGGCTGGAGCCCTCCGCCAGTGGTGCCTTGGAGCACACGAAAGAGAATCAATGCTGGCAGATTAGGAGCAATCCCACATAAAAGGCTCGAGACCGTGAACCCCGTCACCACCGTCAGCAGCAATCGCCGGCGCCCGAAGTAGTTCGCCAGCCAGCCGGTGATGGGGAGAACAATGGCGTTGGCCACCAGGTAAGATGTCAATACCCAGGTGGATTCGTCGACGGTTGCCGAAAGGCTGCCCGCAATGTGCGGCAGGCTGACGTTGACCACCGAAGTGTCCAGTACCTCCATCACCGCGCTGGACATCACCGCGACCGCCACCAACCAACGATTCGCCGAGGAGTGGGTGACCGCTGCGTTGCTCATATAAGGGCTGAGATTTTACCACGCAGCGGGGGTAGCGGGAGTAACACGGAGCCTCGCTTTTTAAGGGACTTTGCGGGTACCCAGAAAGCATGAAGATTAACTCCCCTCCTTAGTTAAGGAGGGATAGGGGTGGTTGGCTGTGTCCTCTACCCACTACCCCTGCCCCTCCTCCTTCGAAGGAGGGGAATCATTTTCAGAGCAGAGGCAGGGTTCAGTCCACATTCAGTAGCGCATCAACCGCCGGTAGCTGTCGGGGTCGTCGACATCAATGACGACTCCCTCGTCCTCGACCTCGACAATCTGCGTCTGCGGGCGATATTTCCGCGCCACCGAATCCGCTCCGGCGTGGCAATCCAACGCCAATAGCTCATCGAGGACTTGCCGCCCTATGAGCACCGGATGTCCCCGGCGAGCGTGATAAGTGGGAATCACCACCGGAGCGCCGCCCTGCCGGAAAGCGGCTACGATTCTTCTTACTGTTTCTCCAGAGACCGCAGGATGATCCACCAAGCAGAGGAGGACGGCTTCCAGTTCATCCGCCATCAACGCTCGCAAACCCACTTGCAAGGACGATGTCTGCCCGGACCGGTAATCAGGATTGATGACCACCTGCGCAGGCTCAATCTCGACCTGTCGTTGAATGTCCTCTGCCTGATGGCCGAGCACAACAACGATGCGCTCGAGCCCACCCTCCCGGAGCGTCTGCACAATCAACTCGAGAAATGTGCGGCCGCGCCAGGTGAGCGTGGCCTTGGGGGTTCCCATGCGGGAGGATTCGCCTGCAGCCAGGATTACGCCTGCAATCATGCGGTTTCGGCGGCTTTGGGTTTGTACGCAAGAGAGGGATGGGAGGAAGCGGCCTGGCGGCGCACCGCGATCATTTCCGCCACGATGGAAACCGCAATCTCCTCCGGAGTCAGCGCCCCGATATCGAGACCGATAGGTGAATAGACGCGCGCAAGCTTCTCTTTGGGCACGCCTTCACCCTCCAGCGCCTTCGAGATTTCGATGAACTTCCGTTTGCTGCCAATCATGCCGATGTAGCGGGCCGGCGTGGTCAGCGCCCAGCGCAGGCAATCCATGTCGCCCTTGTGCCCGCGGGTGACCAGCACCAGGTAAGACAACTGGTTGATCTTGAGCTTCGAGAAAGTCTCTTCCCACGGACCGGCGTGGGTTTCAACGGCCTCCGGGAAACGGTCCGGATTGGCAAACGCCGGCCGGTCGTCTGAAACTACGACGTCGAATCCCGCCAGCCGTGCTATCTTCGAAACATAAAGCGAAACGTGCCCGCCCCCGAAGATATAAACAGTAGGAGTGGCCAGAACGGGCTCAACGAAAATATCGAGCGACCCGCCGCACACCAGCCCATTGTCGTATTCCGGCTGGGCGTTCAGGTTGAAGTGCAGGCGGCGCGGCTTCTCTTCGCGCATCACCTCCTGCGCCACGGACCACACTTCCGCCTCGACGCACCCGCCGCCCACCGTGCCCATAATGGAGCCATCGTCGCGGATCAGAATCTTCGCGCTCTCATAGCTTGGAATCGAGCCCTGCACCTGAATAATGGTGGCCAGCGCGGCTTTGCGCCCTTCCTTCCTGAGCCGAGCAATTTCGGTGAAGATATCCATTGCCTCTCTCAAGTTAGGTTAGTCGCCAGTTGGAGCTGTGTCAACGAGCAACGTATAGGGATATTCCGGATTTCTCACCAGGCTCTCCAGTTCTAACTCTGGGGGGAGGGAAGGTCGGGGTTTCAGAGCCTGTGCGAAAACCCTGCCGATGCTGTCATTCCGATCCGTCAGCCGACGGAGAGGAATCTCGCTCTGAGTGTTTTCGAGGCAAGGCGAGATTCCTCGTCGCCTGCGGTTCCTCGGAATGACACGCAAACTGGCGTTATCACACAGACTCTGAAGCCCCGCCCTTCCATGCCGCCGGTGAGAAATTCGGGCTAAGTCCGTAACCTCTTGAAGATCGCTTCAGGAATTGACCGGACAATGAGCATGACGGGACGCCAAAACCAGGGCAGGTAGACCACATCCCTGCCCTTGACGATGGCTCTGAATATGCCCTTCCCCACACTCTCCGGTGAGGCCACTAAAAACAGCCCGCGCCGCCCGTAGGTCATCGGCGTGTCCACAAACCCCGGCTTTACCGTAAGCACCTTGACGTGCGCGGGGTACAGGCGATTGCGCAGGCCTTGAAGATAAACGCTCAAGCCCCCCTTCGCTGCCCCGTAAAGGTAATTGCTTTGCCGCCCACGGTCTCCGGCCACGGAGGAAATGGCGCAGATAAAACCTGCCCGCCTTAGCTCGAAATGGCTGGCGAGAATATTCAGGGCGGAAACGCAGCCCGTGAAGTTGGTCTCGAGAATGAGGCGGGCCTCCTCCCAATCGTCTTGGCCCTTGGCTTGATCGCCCAGGTACCCAGTGCAAACCACGGCGCCCGCCAGAGCGCTGCCTATTTCGGTGAGGAAAGTTCGCAGGCTTGCTGCATGGGCCGGTGTGTCAAGGGCATCAAAGAAAAGGGTGCGGGCTCGAACGCCGTAGCGAAGATTGAGATCGGAAGCCAGCGCCCCCAATTCTTCGCCGTCACGGCCCCCCAGGACGAGGTCGAAATGGTGGGCGGCAAACTCTCTTGCCAGGGCGGAGGCAATGGCCGAAGTCGCGCCCAGAATCAGCACTGTTGGCACGCCTGCACCTCCTCAGTTGACGATGGCCACGATTGGAGCGAAATCTCCTTATCAGCACAAGTCGTCAACTTTTTCGTGCGCGGCGAAAAAAAGATCCACCGCAGAGCACACAGAGGCCGCGGAGAAAGATCGCTCGCCAGCCGTCCGTGAACTCGGTGATCTCGGTGGTGAGGCTCTATTTCATTTCTCGACAATGCCCAGCCTCCGCGCCTGAGATGAAGAGAGCAGACCACGAGGGTCAAGCTTGCGCTTGATAGCTCTGAACTCCCCAAGCTTCGGGTACATCGCGGCAAAGGTCCGCGATGTCATCACTGCATCCTTCGCCAGATAGATTCTGCCGCCATAATCCAGAACCATTCGGTCCAATTCGTGCAGCAGAGGAATCAGCCCACTGGCCACGGGAAGATCTAGAGCTAAAGTGTAACCTTCAATCGGAAAAGAAAGCAGGCCGGGGTCCGCCTTCCCAAAACGCTTCAGCACGGCGAGGAAGGAGGCGCGGCGCGACCGGGCCAGCCGCGTCAGGAGTTCCCTAAGCCCCTCGAGTCCTCCTTCCAGAGGCAGGGCCACCTGATATTGGACAAACCCCCTGCGGCCGTACGTGCGGTTCCAATGCTGAATCGCGTCGAGGGGGTAGAAAAACTTCTCGAAATCCACGAGTTGACGGACGGAGTCTCGATGTGTGAAGTAATATAGAGAGTTGAACGTGCCCACCGTAATACTGTTCAACGCTAGAGAGGGTAAATTGAAAGGAACTGTCCACCGAGCATGGGACGGTTCGGCCAGGGGACGCCGCATCTTCGCCGGCAGCTCATTTGCCGACGCGTGGTTTCCTCGCATCAGAATGGCTCTTCCCATATGGCGGCCCGTCGCCAGGCAATCAATCCAGGCCACAGAATACTGGTAACGGATATCGGACTCAGTCATCCTTCCCAGCGCGTCTTCCAGGTTTGCCGCTTTCTGGTAATCTACCAGCACCCACGCTGACGTAACGGGGCGTAGCTTGATTCTGGCGCTGAGAATTACGCCTGTCAGTCCCATACCCCCAAGCGTTGCCCGGAAAACCTCGGAGTTATTATTCGGTGAACAGGAGAGTTTCTCACCGTTGGATGTCAGCAACTTGAAATCCAGAACGAAATTCCCGAAGGTGCCATCTTGATGGTGGTTCTTGCCGTGCACGTCGGCAGCGATTGCTCCCCCGACAGTAACGAACTTGGTCCCCGGCGTCACCGGCAGGAAGAAGCCGCGGGGCAGAAAATAGTGAATGATCTCGGCGAGGCTGACGCCTGCCTCACACTCCAGCACGCCGGCCTGGGCATCAAAGGCGAGGAACCGGTTAAGTCGCGTGTGACGGATCACAGCACCTTGGTTGTTCAGGGGCGCATCGCCGTAGCTACGCCCCAGCCCGTACGATATGAAGGATGGCTGCGCGCCGGACTCCAGGATGGCCGTCAGTTGGCGTGGGCTTTCGGGGCGATAGACTTTACACTGCTCGACCGGGAAACGCCCCCAGCCGGAGAGTGGTTGAGTTACAAAACCCTGTGACATTGTCGATTGGCGATTGCCGATTGTCGATTGCATGGCCGACGGACTCGAGCGGGTACCGCAAGCACTCGGGTAGCACCGACCTGTGTATGTCTGCCCCCATCGGTTGCTGATTGCCGACTTACGGCCGAAGGCACGAGTTTCAGCTCCCTTCGCCGTGCATATCCCCATCGGCAATCGACAATCGGCTATCGAAAATCGACAATCTCCATTCCCTCTAAAGGTAAATGATGAAGATGACGCTGGCCGCCCAGAACAGCACCACCGAAAGCAAGACCGGGTCCGCGAAAAGCAACTGTGTCGGGTTTCCTCCCTCTTGATTTTGGTGCATGAGATAGAGGTAACGGAAAATTCCGAAAAGAACAAAAGGAATCGTGAGCTCGAGCCGCTTGCCGGGAAATTTCACCTGCACGTCACTGGAAAGAGTATAGAGCGCGTACGACATTACAGTGGAAGCGGTGACAATCCCGATAAGCTGATCCAGAAAGTAAGGCGAATAACTAGACAGGATCGCGCGGTGGTCGCCCGCCTCTCTTCCCAGAACGACTAACTCATGCCGGCGTTTGCTGAGCGCAAGGAATAACGCCAGCAGTGTGGCGCACACAACCAGCCAGGGAGATATCTCGACGTGGATGATCACTCCCCCGCTTATCACCCGCAAGACGAAGCCGGCGCTGAGGACAAAAACGTCGAGCAGGACGACACGCTTCAGCGCCCATGAATACAGCACATTGATGAGTCCGTACGCCGCCGCGGTAACAAAGAAAGTGTGATCGAGAACCCACGCTCCACCCAGGGAGGCGAGCGCCAGTACTATTGCCGCTAGGGAAGCCGTTCCCAGGCCCAGCCTCCCTGAGGCCAGCGGTCGCAGTCTCTTCAGAGGGTGTTTCCGGTCCTCCGGGGCGTCAAGGATATCGTTAAGAAGGTAAACGGCGCTGGAGATGAGGCAGAAGAGGATCGCCCCCGCCGCTACGCGCGCGTTGCGGTGCCAATCGGTGATGCTGCGGGAAAAAATCAGCGCGGCAAAAACGAAGCCGTTTTTCACCCACTGCTGAGGACGAAGGCTCGTGATGAGCCCGTCCAAAGCGAAAGTGGGTGCGCGGGTTGCGGACTGTGCATAATCGATTGTAGCTGGCGGCCCCATTCCTTGCCTCCATTGGCGGCCCGATTAGCCTAACCTATCAACAAGGAATTTTCAAACACTCCATCCTCAACGAAGAGGGCCTGGAGATTTCTTTTCTCAAAAAGGCGTCTGCGGCCTGGAAAGATCGATGTTCGCCGGCTGCGTATACTGTTGGCTGATGTTGCCCCGGCACCGAGCCTTCCTGGCTGCGGTAGTAGGGATCGAAAGTGTTTCTCGGCTAGACGGACAGGTACTCGCAGGTCATTGGAATGCGGAAAAGCCGGTAGAGTGGGACTTCGAAAAGCACACAGTCCGCGCTAAACCCGGGAGGCGGTCCGCCCGCCTCCCGAAGCCACAGGTGGCGCATGGGTCCCGGCGGTTTTGGTTGGGATGTATGCGCCCCTCGAACCGGAATCCTACTTTTTCTTGTTAACCGCGTCCAGGATGGCCGTGGCGACGTCAGAGCAAAGATTATTTTGGGAGATGCTCACGCAAAAGTGGGTCTCCTCCAGATCATGCTGGGCAAGTCTACCGACGAAGGTGGTCTCCTGAAGTCCCTGGAAATCCGGCGCCAATTGCTCGCCACGAACCCTAACAACGGAGGGCGGAAGGAGGCGCTCGCAAACTCCTGCGAGATGCTCGGGGACGCGGAAGTCTCTTTGGCCTCCCGCGCCCGGTTGACTCGGAATGTCCGGACGCAGGACTGGCGCAATGCCCGTTCCCACTATCAGCAAGCCCTCAGCCTCTATCTTGAACTCCAATCCAAAGGCGCGCTACGTGGCGAGGATGCTCGAGTTCGACGTGGACCCGCAGGGAAACACTCACTCCAAGAACTGGGAATGGAAGTGATTTAACCCTTGCCCCGGGGATCTGTTCGCGGTCGCCGGGGATTGATGCAGAAAAGGCTCGGCCGCTGCGGCAGCCGGGCCTTTTTGCTTCTTCCATAGCCGCTGGCTGCGGAACCACTAAGGAAAGGAACATGGTATGCGATTAACTGGGATACGATTCTTCTTTACGATGCTCGGGCTGACGCTGTCCGTTGTTGCTTTGTCGTCGCTGGGTAGTGCCCAGATTAGCTCGGCACAAATACCCTCAACTGGCGATGCGTACGGCGGGAAGTTCATGCGGCGCACCAGGTCCTGTAAGTGCGGGTGGGAGTACATGCACGGAAGGTTCCGGCAGCGCGCGTTGGGGGATGAATCAGAGCCAAGGCGCCGGCTTAGCAGGCTTCCCGCGGCGGTATACCTTAGGCTGACGCCGGACGCGGCCTAGAATTTCCGCATGTGAATCTCCGTCCCGCCACGCTCGAAGTGAACCTCGTCCATCAACTGGCTGACCAAGAAGATTCCGCGTCCGTGTTCGGAGAAAACGTTCTGTCCGGTAATTGGACTGGGAATGGAGGCTGGGTCAAACCCGCGACCGGGGTCACGCACCACAATCAAAAGGCCGCGAGATTCATCGCAGGCCACACAGACGTCCACTTTTTTGGAGGGATCATTGCCGCATCCATGGACGATCGCATTCGCCAGGGCCTCCTGGAGCGCCAGCTCGATTTCGAGTTCCTTCCCCGCTCCGCACTTCATTTCTCCAATGACTTGCATGACCCTGTCCACAATGGGTCGGATAGCATTGACGTCTGCACTGATCGTGGCTGTGAAGCGGACGCGCAGCCTGTCAGCCTCAAGATCACACCGCGGCATGGGTTCAGCAGTCAAGCTCGCACCTCGCTGGTCTTTGTAAGGACTCGGGGACCCTTCCCGGACCCTCTCTTCCGGGTCGAAAACGCTGCCTCATCTCTGGCTTCACTGCTCCGCCGACCCTGAGTCTCAAGCAGCAAGTTTTCCCCAAGGTCGAATTTCTCCATTGGCGCTATCTTAGGCTGCACCTTAGTGTAAGTCAACGCTAGGCGGTAACACGGTAAGCACGAACCTGTTGGGGTCGAGGCACAAGGTCTTGAGAACTGGTGGACAAGGCCGACTCGACTGCATGAGTCGTAAATTGCTAGGGTTGGAATCGCTTGCAATCATCAAGGAAGAAGATTAGAGTTGCTGGAAAGAAAACGTTTACAAGGTGGCTGTGTTGATGAAAACGAGAGCGGCGGTTCTTATCATGCGGGCAGTTTGTTTCCTGACCTTACTCTTGATGCCGGTGGTTCACGCCAGCGCGCAGATGCGGGTTGTCGCGGTCGCCGATTCGCACGGCGCCTATCCCGAGTTTGTCGCCATTCTGCAACGTGTCGGACTGATCGACGGCAACCGCCAATGGATCGGCAGCTCGAGCGTTCTAGTACAGCTCGGCGATGTGATCGATCGGGGGAAGAGATCTCGCGAGTGCCTGGACCTCCTGATGGATTTAGAGCGCCAGGCGCCTAAACAGAACGGACGGGTGATTCCAATCCTGGGCAATCACGAAGTCATGAACCTGATGGGAGACCTGCGCTACGTCGTGACCGAGGATTTTCAAGCCTTCGCGACGGAGCAGTCGGAAGAAAGGCGTGAGGAGGCTTACCGCGATTACAGGAAATTTCTCGCCAGCCACAGCGCCCACCATCATACGGCATATTCCGACGACGAGGCTGGGCGCCAGAAGTGGATGGCCGATCATCCGCTGGGCTTTTTCGAGCGCCATGACGCCTTCGAGGCGCAAGGACAGTATGGTCGCTGGATCCGCAGTCACGCCGCGGTGGTCCAAGTGGGTGACGCGCTTTTTGTACATGGGGGCCTGAATCCCACCCTGCACTTCAAAAGCATCGAGGAATTGAACGAGCGCGTTCACTCCGAGATTGCCCGCTTCGATTCGCTTTGGCAGTCGTTGTGCGATAAGAAAATCATTTGGCGGTACATGAAGCTGGAAGAAGCCCTCCGTCAGATTCAGGAGGAGTGGACGTGGATTCAGGCGCGTGGCCAGGTGGAGGATCGCGAAGCGGTGCAACAAATGCAAGAACTGGCTGGCCTTCAGAATTGGCTGATTGTTTCTCCCGATGGCCCGCTCTGGTACCGCGGCTTGGCTCTGGAACCGGAGGAAACACTGAAGCGCCCCGTGGAAGCGATGCTGGCACGGCTGAACGTGCGGTACATGGTGGCCGGCCATACGGTGCGGCCCAAGTTCGATATTACGCCTCGCTTCGACAATCATGTCTTTCTGATTGATACTGGAATGAATAGAGAAGTTTACGGGGGCCGAGGCTCGGCGTTGGAGTTCCGCGATGGAAGCGTCACCGCCTATTACACAGACCAGGAGCCTCAAGTCCTGGTGGGACCGGCGGGCGGCGCGGCTGCACCAACGTCCAGCGCCGATAAAAGTGGCGGCAAGCCACAGTCATGATCACTCACGTGCAAAGAATGTTCAGCATGCGCCGCGGCGAAGTCACCCGGGCGTCGCTCCTATTCTTCTACCTGTTCCTGATCATTGGCGCCTACATGATGGGGCAAGCGGCGGGTAACGCCCTGTTTTTGAAAGTCTATCCCAGGCATCTGCCTTACGCGATGATCGCGTCGGCATTAACCATCGGGGCCTTTGTCTCAGCCTACATACGGCTTTCCAACCGGCTGCGGCTGGAGCCGCTAGTCATCGCCAGTCTGCTCTTCTTCGCGCTGTGCTTCACCGGCTTCTGGTCGTTGACGCACTTCAAAGCGCCGTGGGTCTACTTGCTGGTTTACGTTTGGGTCTATGCGATGGGGGCAATGGGGCCGATGATGGGCTGGACACTGGCCAACTACGTGCTTACCACACGTGAGGCGCGGAGGGTTTTCGCTTTCATCGCGGCGGGTGGAATCCTGGGTGGAACGTTCATGAGCTTTTTTACGGCGGACGTGCTGGGCCACGGCCACATGCGGCCGCAAACCCTGTTTCTGGCGATCGCCTTCATCCTCATGGTCTGTGCGCTGCTGGTTAGACTGTTGTTTCGGAGCACGCGGCAGCGGCTGGCCGCGGTGAGTTTTGCCCCTACTGCCAGTCACATGACGCCCAAGAACATCCGCCAGAGTTTCAAGGTGATCCGCAGCTCCCGCTATTTGTTGTTGGTCACGGCACTGATCGCCATCGGATGCCTCACCACCAGCATTATGACGTATCAGTTCTTGCTGATTGCCAACTCCGCTTATGGCGGCCCCGCCGTGAGGCTCGCCGCCTTCTTTGCCCGCTTCTTCGGCTATATGGGACTGGCCTCGCTGGCGGTTCAACTGGCACTCACCGGGCCGCTGTTGCGCGCCTTCGGTATTCGCGTCGCTCTCTTCGTGCTCCCGGTGGCACTCATGGGCGGAACCCTCGGCGTGCTCATTGCCCCGACACTGCTCACGGTGGGCTTCCTGAGAGGAAGCCACTACATCCTGCGCTACTCGCTGGACAAGTCTTCGACCGAACTGCTCTATTTGCCGGTGTCGCCGGAGGTGAAGAGTCAAGTCAAGTCGTTCATTGACACCTTTGTGTGGCGGTCGGCGGATGGAATTGCGGGGGCCACGCTGTTGCTTTTTGCTAACGTGTTGAAGTTCAGCCCTGGCCATGTGGGTCTGGTTAACCTGGTTTTCCTAACCGGTTGGATTGCCGTCGCCTATGGTGCGCGTCGCGAGTATCTGAACGTCCTGCGGTTGGCTATTGAACGCCGCACCCTGGACCCGGAACGTACCGCTGCTTCCGTGCTGGACTCCACCACAACGGAGGTTCTGGCGCACGCCGTGGAGGGGGGTGGGGAGCAACAACTTCTCTACGGTCTCAGCCTCTTCGAGATGGGAGGCGAAGCGCGCTTTCATCCCGTGTTGCGCCGCCTGCTGGACCACCCTTCCCCAGCCGTGCGGCAGCGGGCCCTGCGCCTGCTCAACGACGCCGGCGATCTGAAGATCCTGCCTCAGGTCGAAAACCTCCTGACCGATGAAAGCCTGGAGGTCCGCACTGAGGCGCTTCACTACCTGGTAGTTCATGCAGGGCGCGATCCCCTCACGCTACTCAGCACCGAGCACGATTTTCCCGATTACGGATTCCAGGGTGCGGTGGTGGGTTTCTTGGCGCGCACTGGAGAACCGGATAACTTGGTGGCGGCGGGGTTCATCCTCCAAGACATGCTCGCACGCGCTGGCCCTGAGGCCGCACACTCGCGTGCCGAGGCCGCGAGGGTGCTGGGCGTAATTCCCCCGCCCTGCGGGCTGCACGCCGAATTGTCCAAGCTGTTGCTAGATGAAGATTTTGAGGTATTGGAGCAAGCGCTGCTTAGCGCGGGCAAAATCCGTGGCAGCGAGTTCCTCCCACAAGTCATTGAGAAGCTGGGCGAGCCGCGCCTACGGGGCCCGGCGCGCGCCGCACTGGTCCAGTACGGCCCCCAGGCGGTGCACGCGCTCCGGGACACCTTGAATGACGCCGCGGTGCCGCAGGCCATCCGCAAGCAGATACCGAAAGTGCTGGGCCGCATCCCCAGCCCCGATTCAGCCGCCGCTTTGGCTGAATGCCTGATCCAAAGTGATCCGGGAATGCGCTTCGATGTGCTGAAGGCGCTGAACAAACTGCGTTCCAGAGACCCCGACCTCGTGCCGCCACGTTCCGATGTCGCAGACATGCTAGACATTGAGCTGATGGGCTACTATCGTTCTTTCCAGATTCTGGCCGCAATTGACCCGAACGCTGGCGCTGTGATTCCCGGACCGAGCTCACGGGGCGGCGAGTCGGTACTGACGCGAGCCTTGCGCGAACGCATGGCTTACGAACTCGAGCGCATCTTTCGCCTCCTGGCTTTGCTCTATCCGTCCCGCGACATTCACAATGCTTTTCTCGGTTTGACCACGGGTACCTCACAACGCCAGGCCAATGCCCAGGAAGTGTTGGAACACCTTCTGCAGCCGGATCTCTACCGGCGGCTGGTCAAAGGGCTGGACGCGGAGGTCGCCTTGCCCGAGAAAGTGGACTTCGCCTCCCGCCTCTGTGGTTCTAGTGTGAAATCGAGGAACGAAGCCCTGCGCATTCTGCTGCACTCGGAGGATGCCTGGTTGTCGGCCTGCGCTCTTTATGCGGTGGGCAAAGAACGCCTCAGGGAATTGAACGATGAGGTGGACCACGTGGCGCACGCCGCCGACCCTCTGTTGGATGAGACTTGGCAGTGGGCCAGCGCGCGTTTGAAAGCCGCCGCCGTGGCTTAGGATCTTATATGCTTACGGTCATGGAAAAAGTCGCACTTTTGCAGAATGTCGAGGCCTTTCAGGCTGTTCCTACCCAAAGCCTTGCCCGCGTTGCGGCCATCGCCCAGGAAGTTGATTGCGAGGCGCGTCAGGCGCTCTACAACAATAACGAGGCCGCCGACAGCATGTTCGTTCTGCTCGAGGGCGAGGTCAGCCTGCTGCGCCCGGGACAGGAAGGGAAGAAACTGGGGCCCGGGCAGGTGGTGGGTCTTCTGGCGTTTCTGGCTGGCGATGCCCAGCCTGAATCGGCCGTGGCCACCCAACCGGTGCGCGCCCTGCGGCTCGACCAGGAAGATTTTTACGACGCGATGGCGGAGGACTTCAGCCTGACGCGCGGTATGCTCCGGGCGGTGGTGAGATTGGCAGCCGGCACGGGATGACCGCTACCGCAAACCTCTGGCTTTGGTCCAGCGTGAATGAGTATTCCGGGGGCAGTTCTGAGCCTCAGTAATAAACTGCCCCTTCACCCTTCTCGGCCGCCAGCTTTTGGAAGGTCCCGACGATTTTGTCCCGCCGCGCCAGCACCGCTTTGACTTCCCCCTTGCTCAGATGTGGCCGGGTCTTCTGGTAGACATCGTCAAATGTCAGCTCCTTCAGTTTCTGAAGCAATTGCCGGTCGCACATCACCAGATCTTTGGCATCGAGTAGAGAGTTGTAGTGTCGAAACGCGCGGGTAAAGTCGATTCGCCAGATCTTCCAATCTTCGGTGATGAGCACATTGGTGAGGTTGGGGTCGGTGTCGTAAATCAGCTCGTCGAACACCCGGACTTTGTACATCTGTTTAGCCCACGCATCCAGGTCGGGCGGATGCACATTTTGTTGATGCCGCGAGACCTCATCCCACTTCCACGGAATCCACCAGCTTAGGGAACCCGTCATGCCATTCCACTTCCGCTCTACATAAGGTGGAACCATGTCGTTCATTCCGAGCATTCGAGCCAGTTGGTAGGCTGCAATATTGTAGTGGTAGGAATCGACGAAGTTGTATTCGGTGTGACCGTCGGCGAACTCCATCTTAGGCTTGCGTTCGTCCACAGGCTGAAAGGAAGCGTCATGGGTAACGGTTCCGTCGGTCAGGGTTAACTTATACGGGTGCGTGATGCCCTTGCCGGTTTGCTTATTACCAATTACCTTGGCATTGAGCAGAAATTGTATCTTCTGGTCATCCGTGAGGTTGGGTTCATTCGCAAGACTAGATTGCCCAAAGGTGGAAATCCCGCCCGAGAGGCAGAGGCACACTACTGCGGCCAACGCTGACGAGCGCGCTTTTTGCAGCATAGAGCACCTTCTTTCATTCCCTATTTTCTTCGCAGATCAATTCGTGTGGCGTTCATCACCACACTCCCGCTGGGATAAGTGCCGAGGCAGATCACGTCCGAGCCTTCCTTGAATTCGCTCATGTCGATTGTCTTCGTGCCCTCGGTCCACTTTGTCGAGCTGTCCCAGTGGATCTTCTTTTCAATGTTCCCCTTTCGCACGTCCATCGTGGAAGCGTCCTTATCGAACCTGATGATGACACCGTGCCAACGGCTTTCCTTTGCGGCCGCAGGCGCTTTCTCCTGCCCATTGGCAAAAGCGTTGCCGAGGGCAAGTCCTACCACCGCAAATGCCGCGAATAGCACAATGACTATAACCTTCCTCATCGTATCCTCCTTTGATTCCGCGCCGGTCGGCGCGCTTGTGATTTGGCGAGTATCGATTGCGATAACTCGCTGTACGACACCAAAAGTGTCACGATAACTCTGGTGCCGCGAAGCCTTACGCTCAGCCTGCCGCCGCAATGAAGCAACACCCTCGCGCTGCTCAACGTATCTGTGACCGTGTTCTATTTAGGCAGTCGCAGGTCGATTCGGGTGGCGATGAACGCGCCTTTTTCGTCGGCCTTGCCCAGACAGATTACCCGTTCGTCCACTTTGAACTCGCTGTGGTCGGTAACCGGTTCGTTGAGTTTTGTCCACGTCGTCGAACTATCCCAGTGGATTCTCTTCTCTACGCCCGCCTTGTTGCGAATGTCCATAAAAGAGTTTTCGTTGTCGATCCTCACAATGTGGCCGCTCCAGCGGAGGTGCTTTGCGCTCGCGGCCGTTTTCTCCTGGCCATTGGCAACAGCGTTGTTGGCGGCAAGTCCTACCACTGCAAACACCGCGAACAGTAGAATGACGATGACTTTCCTCATGGTACCCCCTTTGATTAGGCGTCCGGCTGGCGCCCTTTTGGTCCGGTGAGTTTACTCGCCGTTGCCGCTACCTGGATGGGTGCAGTATAGAATCACTGATGATGGAAGTAAAGCACTTTTTGGGTGTTGACTCGACATGGAAGTTAGGTAAACAGTAGGCCGTTAATCGCGGGTAACCGAGCCCGGGTTCTCGTTCGCATTCCGCAATAGGCCCAGGGCGAATCGTGGAGGTTTAGGCGAACCAGAATCGGCGCATGGCGGGACCGCCTCTACGGCGTGTCGAGGGCACGCCCATCGGCGCGTGAATCCAGCTTCATATCCCATTGTCATCATGTCTGGCGCTTCAGGGGCACAGGTGTTTGAAGGGAAGTTCATGCGGCGTACCTGGGCATCGAGCAACTTCCGGCCTGACCAACGCGGTGACGGAGTGTTGCTGTCGGGGCGATTCGGGCTTTCACGCAAGTTTTGCCCTGTGCCGGGCAAAGCGAAACGACACACCGTCACCCGCATGCGGATCCCACCCACGTAGGGGCGCGCCGCATCGGCCTGCTTCGAGTGTTGACACCCTGCAGGTAACTGCCGCGAGCAAGCTTCGCGGGCTGCCTTCTCCGCTAGGCGCCGCCTGCCAGACGAAATAAGTTCTGTGGAGGCAAAACTGCGGCTTCAGAGCCGCGGCCATCTTCGCATATCGACTCGTGTGGCGTGCAATTTGCCCCCCCTGCCAGTTGTGTTGCGGCTATGGCATCTACGGCGCTACCACGTCGACTCGTGTGGCGTGGAAGTTGCCTTTCTCGTCAAGGTTACCAAGGCAGATGACATTCGCCGACCCTTCCTTGAGTGTGGTCCTATCGATGACTTTGCCCCCTTGGGTCCATTTGGTGGAGCTGTCGTAGTAGATTGTCTTTGGGAGCCCGCCCTTGCGAGAAACGTCCATGCAGGACATCTTTTCGTTGAATCTGACGATTGTCCCATGCCAACGCTGCTCATGCGTTGAAGGAGTGGCCTTCTTCTGTGGTTTCTCCTCTTGGGCCATAGCGCCCTGCATCATAAGCGCTGCTGCCGCGAATAGTGCAACCAGTACAAAGCCAATTACCTTTCTCATATCACCCTCCCATGGCGTTACGCGTGATTGACGCGTGCGCCGATTTCTTAGGTATCTGCTAATGTCGAGCTAATATAGACCTAACCCTCGACGAAGGAAAGTGCTTTTTACTCTATTTTTGCCCGCCGCTGTCTTCGAATTCCGTTACGGCCTTGAACCCATCAACCGGTTGAAAGACTGCGTCGTGCGTCAGGCTCCCGTCGCTCAGTCTCACTCGCCAGGGTTGAGTAATAGCTTTGCCAGAAATCTGATGGCTGGCTACAACCTTACCTCGCCGGAGGAAATCTTCTTTTTGCTCTTCGGTGAGATTGGGTTCACTAGCCGGAGTTGGTTCCTGTGCCGCAACCGCCAGGTTGGAAGTAAACAAGTGGCGGCTTCGACTCGATAGAACCCTGGTGGCGGCGCACTCCGGACGGTGGTGAGACGGGCAGCCGGCACATGATGACCCATGCGCCAAATCTCAATACGTCAATAAAGAACTGCCTCTTCACCCTTCTCGGCTACGAGCCTTTGGAAGGTCTCGACGATTTTATCCCGCCGCGCCAGCAACGCTTTGACTTCCCCCTTGTTCAAGTGTGGCTGGGTCCTGGCGTAGACTTCGTCAAATTTCAGTTCCTTCATTTTCTGTAGTAATTGCCGGTCGCACATCACCAGATCCCGGGGCTCGTGGAGGGAGTTATATCGTCGAAACGCGCGGCTAAAGTCGATTCGCCAGATCTTCCAACCTTCGGTGATGAGAAAATTCGTGAGGTTAGGGTCGGTGTCATAGATTAGCTCGTCGAATACCCAGATCTTGTACATCTGCTTATTCCAGCCATCTGGGTCCGGCGGATGCAGGCCCAGTTTAGCTCGCATGGCCTCATCCCACTTCCAGGGAATCCACCAGCTTAGGGACCCGGTCATGCCATTCCAGCTCCGCTCGACATAGACCGGAACCATGTCGTCAATTCCGACCATTCGAGCCAGTTCGTAGCCTGCAATATTGTAGTGGTAGGAATCGACGAAGTTGTATTCGGTGTGCCCGTCGAAGAACTCCTTCTTAGTCTCGTGTTCGTTCACAGGCTGAAAGGAAGCGTCATGGGTAACGGTTCCGTCGCTCAGGGTTAACTTCCACGGGTGCGTGACGCCCTTGGCGGTTTGCTTGCTGGCAATTACCTTGGCATTGAGCAGGAATTCTTTCTTCTGCTCGTCCGTGAAGTTGGGCTCACTGTTAAGACTAGATTGGCCCGAGGCGGAAATCCCACCCCACAGCCAGAGGCACACTAACGCCGTCAAAGCCGAAAAGCGGATTTTTCGCAGCATAAAGCACCTTCTTTCGTTCCTCATCGTCTACGCAGATCGATTCGTGTGGCATTCATCACCATGCTCCCGCTGGGATAAGTGCCGAGGCAGATCACGTCCGAGCCTTCCTTGAATTCGCTCATGTCGATGACCTTCGTGCCCTCGGTCCATTTTGTCGAGCTGTCCCAGTGGATCTTCTTTTCAATGCTCCCCTTTCGCACGTCCATCGTGGAAGCGTCCTTATCGAACCTGATGATGACACCGTGCCAACGGCTTTCCTTTGCGGCCGCAGGCGCTTTCTCCTGCCCATTGGCAAAAGCGTTGCCAAGGGCAAGTCCTACCACCATGAATGCTGCGAACAGCAGAGTGACTGTAACCTTTCTCATGGTATCCTCCTTTGACTAGGCGTCCGGCTGGCGCCCCTTTTGGTCCGGTGAGTCTACGCGCCGTTGGTACTACCTATATGGGCGCAGTATAGGATCACTGATGATGGAAGTAAAGCACTTTTTGGGTGTTGAGCCGAGGCGAAGTTCGCTAGTGAAAGCCCGTGCCCACAGTCGAATTTGAAAGAGCGCAGCAGCGCGCAGCGCTCAGAGCAGGGAACTCATGCCGTGCGGTAGCTCTTGGAAGCGCGCACGGTCAGTTCTTGGGCGCTCGGGCATTGCTCACGCGCTGCTCCGACGCCCGGACGTCCACAATCCGTGAGGTTAGGATGGTCCGGTATACTGGGTGCCGGAATTCCAGCCGCATGCCTCGCCCGATGAACCGTAGCTTCAGCATCGAGCCGCCCCACGTGCTCCCCTCGATTCGCACCGGGACGGGATCGGGACAGTACTGCGGGTGGCCTGAAATCAGTTCCTGGCCGCGAGCACCAATGACGATGGTGTACCAGCGATTTTGCGTCTCCACTTCCAGCACCACGCCCTCCGAGAGATCGTCCAGGTGCACCCCACCCTCGATTTCCGACTGCACGATGTTCCGGTTCACCTCATCGCTGAAGTTGGGATGAGGCATGAAGGGCTTGGGAACGGGGACCACGCTCGTGTTATCCATTCTCGTTCTGCCTGACTTCCTTCTGCTTGCTGCCTTTTCCCTGGTCTCGAATCCCTGCCACCTGAAACCTGTAGCCTGCCCTTACGGCGGGAGGCCGGCGCGGCGCAGGAGACCTTGGAAGCGCGGGGTGGAGCGCGGCCGTCAGAGGCTATCTGCTACGGGAAGTCCACGTCGAGGGCGTAGATTTCCTCCGTTCCTGCTCCTCCGTGTGCGATGAGCGGAGAACCCTCGGGGGTCACACCCAGCCAGGGGAAGCCCGGAACGCCGTTGGCCAAGCGAGCGTCTGGGAATCTCGCAACCTCCTCGGTCTTGCGCGTGGCGATTTCGACTCGATAGAAGGCCGCACTCCCCACAAAGAAGAAGACATACTTGCTGTCCTTCGACCAGTTTGGGAAGCCGACCCCCGGATCGCTCAACTTCTCCCACTTTTGGGTCTTGAAGTCGAAGAGCATTAGCTTCCAATCCCCGGAGGTCAGTGCAGCCACGTACCGACCGTCCGGCGACCAGCGGGGAGAATAGATCCCTTTTGAGCCAGGCAGTTCCGTGACCGTGTGCGTCTGCAAATTCAGCACTTGGATGCTGCTGTCTGGGGAGTTGCCATTATAGTCGAGCATCACCGCATTCCCATCGGGCGACCAGGTGGGATCGTGTTCACCGTGCTCTCCCGAAGTCGGCGCCTCAGGAGTTCCGCCGTCGGCCTGGATGAGATAGATTCGTGAATGGCCATCGGGTGGCCAGTCCGTGAACGCGACGCGCTTGCCATCCGGCGACCAGCGCGGCAGGAAGACCTTCATGGGAGGAAAAGTAAGCTGAAGCTGGTCGGTTCCGTCTGTCCTCATTCGCCACAGCGTGCCTTCCGGCAGCCGGGCGTAAGCCACCCACTGCCCGTCTTTTGAAAAGCTCATGCCCTCGGCTGAGATGCCACCGAGATACGGCACAAACTCGTGGAGCCTGGAATCATAAACGGAAAGCTCAGCACTGCTCTGGGTGCCCACGAAGAAGATCTTCTTGCCGTCCTTGCTGACAAGCGGGCCGGCGCCGACGCCGTGTTGCATCGGTCCGGTGGTCAACTGCACAGGCTCGCGGCCGCTGCTTCCGAAGACACTGCCTTCTCGAAGCGCCCAAATGTTGCTGTTTCCGCCCGCGTCTGCCGCAAAGACAAAGTATTTCCCATTGGGCGTCCAGGTCCCGCCCCACTCGAGCCCGCCGGGGTTCCAATCCGGCAGGAAGCGGTGCAAGTTCGAGCCGTCCCGCGAAGCCTCCCAAATCGAACCTCGATATGTCTGCTGGGGGGCAAGAACGGTGAAACGCAGGCGGCTCTCATCGGGAGAGTAGTAGGGGGAGGGGCCGGACACATCGCCCGGCGCGCTCAGGAGTTTTCGCGACCCTGTGCCATCGGCATTGGCAAGACAGACGTCCCGCCCGTCTACATACAGAATTCCCCGGCCATCGGGAGTATCGGCCGCGTTTCCGACCACCAAATTACCCACGCGGCGAGGCGAGCCGCCCAGCACCGGCACGCGCCAAACCGTACTGTGCCACCCATCAGGAGCCTCGCTTATAACCATGAGTTCGCTGCCGTCAGGTGCAACGCCCCTCACCCAGGCGTCCTTGAGCGGCGTGGGAATCAGGGCTGCGTCTCCGCCTCCCGCCGCCACGGCCATCGGAACGCCGTGCCCTTCAACGATGTCGGAGAAATAAACCCTCGCTCCATCCGTGCAAAGCCTCCAACCCTTTGCGTGGCCCGTGTGGGTGATTTGGTGATTCCCCAAGACTTTTGGCGCGGGCGGAGTGCGGAGCAAGAGCCAAAGCACCACGCTTGCGGCCAGGAGCACGGCGACGCCCGCCAGGGCAATCGTCCAGCGCCTCTGGAGCGGCGATGGCCTCGCCGCCGCCAGTGGCGACACCGGCGCTACAGCCGCCGATCTCCCTGATTCCGTATCGCGCTTCAGCCGCTTGAGGTCGGCACGGACGTCGGAGGCATGCTGGTAGCGAACGTCGCAGTCTTTCTCCAGCGCCTTGTTGATGATGCGTTCCAGTTCGGCGGGACATTCGGGGTTTAGACGCACCGGTGAGGTCGGGGCCTTGTTCAGAATCGCCTCAAAGATGAGCGCTGAGGTGCTGCCGGGGAAAGCTGGGTGCCCGGTAGCCATCTCGTAAAGCACAACACCAAAGCTGAAAAGGTCGGTGCGCGCGTCGAGTTCTTCACCCCGCGCCTGCTCCGGCGACATGTAGGCGACCGTGCCCATGGCCACACCCGGGCTGGTGAGATGCTCCGGCTCGATGGAGGCGGTGGGCAGCGCAGAGGCTCCAACGGCTTCCGCCACCCGCCTGGGCTTTGGCGCCAGCTTGGCCAAGCCAAAGTCCAGGACCTTCGCCTGCCCGCGCTGCGTCACGAATATGTTCGCTGGCTTGATGTCCCGATGCACGATGCCCTTGGCGTGCGCGGCCTCCAGCGCGTCGGCAATCTGGATTCCCAGCTCCAGCAACTCGTCGGTCTTGAACGGCTGGCCAGCGATGCGACGCTTGAGGGTCTGGCCCTCCAAATACTCCATCACGATAAACGGCTGGCCTTCATGCTCGTCAATGTCGTAAATGGTGCAGATGTTTGGGTGGTTGAGCGCCGAGGCCGCCTGCGCCTCGCGCTGGAACCGTTCCAGGGCTTGCCGGTCCTTGGAGAGTTCTTCAGGCAGGAACTTCAAGGCCACGGTGCGCTTGAGCTTGGTGTCCTCGGCCTTATAGACCACGCCCATCCCACCGCCGCCGAGCTTCTCCACAATCCGGTAGTGCGATACGGTCTTGCCGACCATGAGAGCAGACCTACCTTTGCTGGCATTCTAGGCCGCAGCCACAGGCGAGTCAATACGTAGCTACGGCGGAGAATCAAGCGGCGCGGGAGGTGCTGTAAGTGCGGGCCGGTACGCAAGGGGGCAATTCCACGTCCAACCGCAGATTAGTCCTGACTGGACTTGAAGGTGTACACAAGGACCGCGCTTGGGCTTCGCAAGGAAGCGTTGAATAGCTTCGAATCGGCCCTGCGCGTCATGTAATGGAGTATGTTGGAATACGCCCTTGGGCCGGGTTCTCTAAGTTGTTGAAAAGATGGAGCGGGGGACGGGGATCGAACCCGCGACGTCCAGCTTGGGAAGCTGGCATTCTACCGCTGAATTACCCCCGCTCAAGGTAAGCCCGTTCGGGGACCGGGTCGCTGCGGCAACCGCCGACAATAGTCTGGGCAGGCCCTATAAAGTGTGTTCAGTTGCTCCCAACACCCGCGCTGCACGACAAACCCAGCCCTTCTTGACCCCGCAACGAACCCTAAATCAGGCCCGCCCTGACTCAAACTCTAGCGCGTTTCGCGTGCCTTTACAAGGGGAGTTCGGGTCCGGGTCGCGCGATAGCCAAGTGCGGCTCGGACCATAGCATCAGCAGTCGCCCACCCCGCGAGCGCCATCCAGAGACCATGAAATGTCATTTCGATCCCGCAGTCGCGGGAGAGCAATCCCGCTCTGCCTCCGGCGGATCGCTGAAGAGGATCAGAGCGAGATTCCTCGCTGCCCCTCGGCTCTCGCTCGGGGCCGTGAGCAGAGTCGAACCGGCGCTCGGAATGACAATCCCACCCGAGCGCGGTTATAATTGCGATTAACTCATATGGACAGTGTTGGCAGCACAAATCGCTTGCACGCCACTCGTCACCGCTCTCTTGTCACTTGGCACTCGTCACTCGTCACTGCCCTTCGGCTCGTCACTTCCGCGTACGGGGAGGAGCGATGAGCGTGCGCGTCTGCGTCCTGGGAAGCGGCAGCAAGGGTAACTGCACCCTCTTGGCGACCGAAAAGACCCGTTTGCTGATTGACGTCGGCTTGAGCTGCCGCGAGACATACGCGCGCCTAGCGGCGATTGGCGAGCCTCCCGATGGCCTGGACGGAGCGATCATCTCTCATGAGCACACCGACCACATCAACGGTCTGCGGGTGCTGGCGCTGGACGCCAAGCTGCCCATTTATATTACCCGCCCCACTCGCGATGCGGTGAGCTGGGACTCCAGGATTCAAAGCTTCGAGCACTTTGCCGCCAGTGAGAAGTTCACTATCGGCGACATTGAAGTCACGCCTTTCCCCATCCCGCACGATGCGGTAGACCCCGTGGCCTTCACGTTTGCTGCCCAGGGCATCCGAATAAGCTTGGTTACCGATTTGGGGTGTATTCCGGAAGTCGTCAAGCAGCGGGTGAAGGGGAGCCATTGTTTGATTTTTGAATCGAACCACGACCTGGAGATGTTGAAGGTGGGGCCGTATCCGTGGTACGTGAAGCAACGCGTAATGAGCCGGCACGGCCACCTTTCCAACAATGCCACTGCCGACTTCCTCGCCGAAGATTTCGATGGCGGCGCGCAGGTTTTGGTGCTCGCCCACTTGAGCGAAACAAATAACCATCCAGAGATTGCGCGCCTCAGCGCCGAACAAGCTCTCGCCCAACGCGCTCGGCGCGAAAACACCAAGCTCCTCTTGGCCAGTCAGATCAGACCTACGGAAGTCTTCTGGTTCTAGAATTCAGGAGCCAGGAACCAGAATTTAGAAATCAGAAATTAGAAACCAGAAAATGCTCCATCATGGTTCTTTTTTCTGATTTCTGACTTCTGAGTTTTGACTCCTGCCTTCGCCTTGACACGCTAATCCCAAATACAGTTTAATTTTGACTCCTGAATCCTGAATCCTGCTCTTCGGAGGTTCAAAGTGATTCCCCGTTATACCCGCCCGGAGATGGGCAGCATCTGGACCGATCAGAACAAATTCCAAAAATGGCTGGAAGTGGAAATCGCTACCGCGGAGGTTGAAGCGGAGGCCGGCCTGATCCCCAAAAGCGCCGCACGGGCCATCCGGCGGAAGGCGCGCTTTGAAGTCGAACGCATCCTGGAGATCGAGCGGCAGGTGAAGCACGACGTGATTGCCTTTACTACCAACGTGGCCGAACACATCGGGCGAGAGGGCCGCTACCTGCACTACGGCCTCACCTCGAACGACGTGGTGGACACCGCCCAAGCCCTGCAAATCCGCCAGGCTTCGGAGCTGCTGCTGGCAGGCCAGAAGCGTCTTGGCGAGGTTTTGAAGAAACGCGCCTTGGAATTCAAACACACACCGATGATCGGACGCACGCACGGCATCCACGCGGAGCCCATCACTTTCGGGTGCAAGCTGGCCATCTGGTACGAGGAAAACCGGCGCAATACGGAGCGCCTGGCCTATGCCGCGGAGCAGATGCGGGTGGGCAAGATCTCCGGGGCGGTGGGCACCTACACGCATTTGCCGCCTTCCATCGAGAAGAAGATTTGCGAGCGCCTGGGATTGCGCCCTGCGCCGGTCTCCTCTCAGGTCATTCAACGCGACCGGCACGCCTTCTACCTCTGCACGCTGGCCGTCTGCGCCGCCTCACTCGAGAAGATTGCCCTGGAAATTCGCGGCCTCCAGCGCACGGAGGTGCGCGAGGTGGAGGAATACTTTTCGCCGGAGCAGAAGGGCTCGTCTGCCATGCCCCACAAACGCAATCCGGTCACGGCGGAACAGATTTGCGGGTTGGCGCGTGTGGTGCGGGGCAACGCGCAAGCCGCGCTCGAAAACGTGGCGCTCTGGCACGAACGCGACATCTCGCACTCTTCCGTCGAGCGCGTCATTCTGCCGGACTCGACGATTTTGCTCGATTACCTCCTCGCCAAGACCACCAAGCTGGTGCAGACCATGTTCGTGTATCCCGACCGCATGCGCGAGAACCTCGACTTGCTCAAGGGCCTGATCTTTTCCGGGCAGTTGCTGCTCGACCTGGTGGGAAAAGGGGTATCACGTGAAGAGGCCTACCGCTGGGTGCAACGCAATGCCATGCGGGTTTGGGAGACACGCGAGGATTTCCGCAGCCTGGCAGAGCGCGATGAGGACATCCGCCGCTACCTCGAACCAGTCGAGATCGCGCGTGTGTTCAACGTCGAACGCTATCTGAAACACGTGGACGAGATTTTCAGGAGAGTGTTTGGGAAGACGTAGGGGCGCCTCGTAGTGCGGATCCCCAGTTTTGGGGTCTGCGCTCGATTATCAGAATGAGCGACCACAAGGGTCGACCCTACAACGAAACCTTTTCCCTCTCTCCCTTGGGGGAGAGGGTGTCGCGCGCCGGCGTTTTCTCCAGCCGGCGCGGGACGGGTGAGGGGGTCTAGGGGCGGGCTTGCGCATCGGCATTGCGTTAATCGTTTTTTCGCTGCAATAGGGCCAACCCTTGTGCTTGCGCGCGGGCGGCCACAAGGGCCGCCCCTACTACCCTGTTTATGAAGCAACTCCTCGTTCGATTCTTCCAGCTTGAATCCCAAGGCGCCACACTCGAACGCGAGGTGATTGGCGGCATCACCACGTTCCTTGCCATGTCTTACATCATCTTCGTCCAACCGGGGGTGCTTTCGCAGGCTGGAATGGATTTTCGCTCCGTCCTGGCGGCCACCTGCCTAGCCGGAGCGCTTTCCACGTTGCTCATGGGCTTGATCGCCAATTATCCCGTGGCCCTGGCGCCGGGCATGGGCGAGAACTTTTTCTTCGTGTACACACTCTGCGGCGTGGCGCCCCTGGGGTTTGGTTTGACCTGGCAACAAGCGCTCGCCGCGGTGTTGCTGGCGGGAATCTTCTTTGTGGCAATTACCCTGACGGGAATCCGTGCCCAGATTGTAAACTCCATACCGCATTCTCTGAAATGCGGGATTGCCGCTGGGATCGGCCTGTTCATCACCTTGATCGGACTCGAGTACGGCGGCCTGGTGGTCGGTGCCCCAGGAACGCTGGTTCGCCTCGGCGACTTTCATCATCCGGTGACCTTGGTGTGCATCTTGGGCGTTCTGGTCATACTGGTGCTTCTGGCCTTTCGGGTTCGTGGGGCGATTTTGGCCGGCATCCTGGCTACTACAGCCATCGCCGCGGCTTTCCGGCTGGTCCACTACCAGGGGGTCTTCTCCTCTGACCTTCACTTGGCGTCCACGTTTATGAAGTTCGACCTGCGCGGGCTTCTCGCGATCCCGCCCACCAAGCTTGCCTCCGCAATCTTCGTCCTCTTCTATCTGGCCTTATTCGACACGGTGGGAACGCTAGTGGGTGTGGGCCAACAAGCAGGATTGTTGCGCGAGGGAAAGCTTCCCCGCGTGGACCGCGCTTTGTTTGCGGACGCCGTTGGGACTACGGTAGGCGCCGGACTCGGCACATCCACAATTACTTGCTACATCGAATCTGCTGCCGGAGTCTCCGACGGCGCGCGCACCGGCCTGGCAAGTGTGGTCACCGCAGCGCTGCTCTTCGCCTCCATGTTTTTCAGCCCCCTGGCCGCCATGATTGGCGGAGGAGTCCGCGTTGGCGTGGACGCCGGCAACAATCCCGTCCTGCGCTATCCCACCCTTGCCCCGGCATTGATCGTGGTGGGCTCGATGATGCTCAAGGTGCTGCGGGAATTTGAATGGGATGACCCCACTGAGTACCTACCCGCATTCCTCACCGTGGTCGGAATCCCCTTGACCTTTAGTATCGCCAATGGTATTGCCTTTGGTCTTATTTCCTATTCGGTGGTCAAGCTGGCCACCGGACGTTGGCGCGAGTGCCCAATCCTCACCTACGTCTTCGCCGTTCTGTTTGTAGTGCAATTTATGATCCTGTAACGTGCTTTGGGAGGCAGCCCTTGCGGCCACCCTTTTCAACCAGGAAGATTCCACTACTTCCAACCGCAAAGCAAGCGGCAGAGCCGCGAGGTACAAAATCCATATAACGAGCAGAACTTCGCTGCCGCAATCCAAAGCAAATGAAACCGGCGGATGAGGCGGTGCATTTAAGTGTATGCATTGGCCGAAGACTGGCACACAAAAGGAGAAATGTTTATGGCCACAAAGAAATGTGCTCACCCACCGTGCTCCTGCAATGTCGCAGAAGGGCAAAAGTATTGCGGCCCCGCCTGCGAAGCGCCGAAGTCAAGAACCGTCTGTGGATGCGGTCACCCTGGATGCACGGGCAAGGAGAAATGAATCGCCTGTAACCAGGCCGGTCATGTCATCCTGAGTGGTCAAGCCTTGCTAGCCGGTTGTCGGTAAGCCGTCTTCAAGGATGAAAAGGGCGGCGTCCGCCAACAGGTTAGGAAGGAAGCGCACTTGTGTGCACTTTCCGTCCCTGGACGTCCGAAGCGGGATTTCGCGCAAGACCTTTAATCTGGCTTTTCGGCAAAAGTCCCGGAAGTCATGGATGGTGGTGAGGTGGATGTTGAGCGTTTCGTACCACTCATAAGGCAGCTTGAGGGTCTTGGGCATGCGGCCTTTGAGGAAAAGCTGTAGACGCACGCGCCAGTGGGCGAAATTGGGAAAGCTGACGATACAGCGCTTGCCGACCCGCGCCATTTCCCGGATGAGCACCATAGGCCGGTGCAATACTTGGATGGTGTTGGTGGAGATGACATAGTCCACCGACTTGTCGGGGTAATCCGCCAAACCCTCGTCCAAATCGCCATGCTGAACGCTGAACAGCCCTCTGGCAACGCAGGCCTGGATGCAAGCGTCCGACAGCTCGATGCCCTCCGCCCGGACTCCTTTCGACACCTTGAGGGCTAAAAGAAGGTCACCCTCGCCACAGCCCAGGTCCAGGACGCGCGTGCCCGCTTCGATGAGGGTGAGAATCAGCTTGTGTTCGGGAGTAAGGCGGACAACCGCCCCAGTCTCAGGCAACCGCATCTCTTCCGTTAATCCACTCATATTTTCCGCTATCGGTCATTCCCGCGAAAGCGGGAATCCAGCTCGATGGACCCCCGCTTACGCGGGGGTGACGACGCCGGCGAATTTACGAGTTCTGCCTCCAACCGTGACTGAGAAAGTTGGTGATCAGCGAACTCAGTTGTTGAGACTCCAGCAAGAAGGCATCGTGGCCGTAATCGGTCTGAATTTCGGTGAAAATCACGTCGGCGTGCAGGCGCCGCAGAGCGCTGACAATTTCCTTCGACTGGTAAGTCGGGAACAGCCAGTCCGAGGAAAACGAGATAACGAGAAACCGGCTCTTGACCCCGGCAAAAGCCTCTTCGAGGCTCCCGTAGGCTTGGGCCAAGTCGAAGTAGTCCATCGCCTTGGTAATATACAGATAGGAATTAGCATCAAACCGGCTGACGAAATGATTTCCCTTGTAGCGCAAATAGCTCTCCACCTGGAAATCGGTGCGGAAATCATAACCATAGGCCGACTTGTCTTGCAGCCGACGGCCAAACTTCTGGTGCATGGAACGATCAGACAGATAGGTAATGTGGCCGATCATCCTGGCAATGGCCAGGCCCCGGCGGGGTACAGTCTTGCCGTAGTAGTCGCCTTCCCGCCAGTTCGGATCAGACTGAATGGCTTGCCGGCCGACCTCGTTGAAGGCAATGGCCTGGGCCGACAGCTTGCTGGTGGTGGCGATGGGGATGGCGAGTTGCACCATGTCGGGGTAGCTGACGATCCACTGCAAGACTTGCATGCCGCCCGTTGACCCGCCCACCACACCCAGCAAGCGCTTGATCCCCAAGTGGTCGATAAGAACCTTCTGGGTGTCAACGCAATCGCGAACCGTGACCATGGGGAAGGAGAGCCCATAGGGTCGCCCGGTGCGAGGGTCGATGGAGCTAGGTCCGGTCGAGCCCTTGCATCCGCCAATAACGTTCGAGCAAATGACAAAGTACTTTCGGGTGTCGAAAGCCTTCCCCGGGCCAATCATGATATCCCACCAACCCGGCTGTTTCTCACGGGCATGATGGTATCCGGCGGCATGGGCATCGCCGGAAAGCGCATGAACCACGAGAATGGCATTATCACGCGTCTCATTCAGTTCGCCATAGGTCTCGTAGGCAAGCGTGATGGGCCCCAGCGTTCGCCCGCACTCCAGCGTCATCTCCTTGGGGGGCTCGGCAAACGTGAGGTACTTGGGTTCGACGATTCCGACTGATCCTTCTTCTGGCATAGTCTCTTGCCTCTTAGATGGGTCACCCCTTGGGGAAACCAAATTGGGCCTTATTTCCAACTTCGCCATCCATGTCCAGCCGGGCATGGGCAGGCATTGTCCTACTGCGCGGACGTCTTGAGTGCTTGGTCGATGTCCGCGATGATGTCTTCTACATTCTCCAGGCCGATCGAGAGCCGGATGTAGTCCTCCGTCACGCCAGTCTCAAGCTGTTCCGCCGAAGTCAACTGTTGGTGCGTGGTGCTGGCGGGGTGGATGACTAGTGACTTGGCATCTCCAATGTTGGCCAGATGGGAGAGCAACTTCACCGCATTGATGAACTTGATTCCGGCCTGCAAGCCGCCTTTGATACCAAAGCCCATAATGGCGCCGAAACCGTGCTGGAGGTATTTTTTCGCCAGCGCGTGCGTGGGGTGGCTGGGCAGCCCGGGATAGTTCACCCACGCCACCGCAGGATGATTCTCGAGGAACTGCGCCACTTTCAGGGCGTTTTCCGAGTGGCGCTGCACCCGCAACGAAAGCGTCTCGATCCCTTGCAAGACCAGAAACGCGTTGAACGGACTCAAAGCCGGGCCGAGGTCGCGCAGGAGCTGAACCCTCACCTTAATGATGTAAGCAAGGTTCCCGAAGGCCTCCACAAACTTGAGATTGTGATAACTGGGATCGGGCTCGACCAGCGAAGGGAACCTCCCACTCCTCCAGTCAAATTTCCCGGAATCGACGATAATCCCTCCAATCGAAGTGCCATGGCCGCCCAGAAACTTAGTCAGAGAGTGAACAACAATATCCGCTCCCCACTCGAAGGGACGGCAGAGGTAAGGCGTGGCCACGGTGTTGTCAATGATGAGCGGGACCCCTGCCTCATGAGCGATTTTGGCCACTGCCTGGATGTCCAGCATATCGTTCTTGGGATTGCCCAGCGTTTCCGCGAAGATGAGCTTCGTTTTTGGAGTTATACATCGGCGGAAATTCTCCGGGTCCGCCGGGTCGGCGAAGACCGCCTCAATGCCTAGCTTGGGAAAAGTGTGATGGAATAAGTTATAGGTACCGCCGTAGAGGCTGGAGGAAGAAACAATCTGGTCCCCGGCCTGTGCGATGTTCAAGATGGCAAGGGTCTCGGCAGCTTGCCCGGAGGCCGTCGCCAGCGCCGCAACTCCACCCTCGAGCGCCGCCACCCTTTCCTCGAGAACCTCCCAGGTGGGATTCATAATGCGGGTGTAGATGTTGCCGAATTCCTTCAAAGCGAAAAGGTTGGCGGCGTGGGTTGTGTCTTTAAAAACAAAGGAACTCGTCTGGTAAATGGGGACGGCGCGCGCTCCGGTTGTGGGATCGGGAAGTTGTCCGCCGTGCAAAGCGATCGAGTCAAAACCAAGTTTTCGTTCCAAAATATCCTCCCTGTTTGAGATGTGTCTATCATTCCTGCATGGACCTGCGGGCCACCCATAGAGTTCAGCGTCAACCTTTCGTCACCCCCGCGCAAGCGGGGGTCCACCTCAGTAGATTCCCGCTTTCGCGGGAATGACGTGACTTTCGACCGAGCGGAGTGAGGAATGACATTGGGACGCAGATGCCCTACTTAGCTAGCGGGCACTCCTTATACCGCAGCCGCAGTTGCCGCGCTTAGATATCGGTCCTCGAATTCCGCCAACCTGGGGCGAATAGCTTCCTCCTCTTGCAGCGAACTCTTCACCGCGCTGATGGTCTTCAGGCCATTGCCCGTGATGGTAATGACGATGGACTCGTCGGGGTTGAGGCGTCCCTGAGAAAGCAGTTTGCGCGTTACCGCCACCGTGACCCCACCGGCTGTTTCGGTGAAGATGCCTTCAGTTTCTGCCAGCAGGCGGATGCCCTCCACAATTTCCTCGTCGTCAACATCCTCGCCGGCACCGCCCGACTCGAGAATTCTCTTCACCGCGAAACAGCCGTCTGACGGATTGCCAATGGCTAGAGAGTTGGCGATAGTGTGCGGCTTTTGCGGCTCGATTTCCGTTGTGCCGCGTTTTGCCGCCCTGCTGATCGGCGAGCAGCCCGTGGCTTGCGCGCCAAAAAACTTCGTGCTGGCCGGCTCCACCCAGCCTAGCTCTTTCAATTCTTCAAAAGCCTTGTAGATCTTGGTGATGAGCGATCCGCCAGCCATGGGTACCACGACATTCTGCGGCAGGCGCCAGCCAAGCTGCTCGGCAATCTCAAAGCCCACCGTCTTCGAGCCTTCGGCGTAGTACGACCTCAAATTCACATTGACGATTCCCCAAGAGTGCTTCTGCGCCACCTCGCAACAAAGACGGTTCACTTGATCATAATTGCCTTGGATCCTGATCAGGTTGGCCCCGTAAACCTGGGTAGCAACGACTTTCTCGGGTTCGAGGTCGGCGGGAACGAAAATAAAGGTCTTGAATCCGGCTGCCGCGGACTGTGCCGCTACCGCATTCGCGAGATTGCCTGTGGAAGAGCAGCCCACAATCTCAAATCCAAATTCCCGCGCTTTGCTCAGCGCTACCGCCACCACACGGTCCTTGAAAGAAAGCGTGGGATGGTTAACCGCGTCATTCTTGACGTAAAGCTCGCGCACTCCCAGCGCGCGTGCCAAATGTGGGGCCACGACGAGCGGGGTGAACCCTGTTTGTTTGCCCACCCAGGGCTCGTTGTTCAGCGGCAGCAACTCGCGGTATCGCCACATGCTTGCCGGGCGCTCGGCGATATCTTCACGTGTCAGGTCCGCCCAAAGCTCGCCGTAATCGTAAACCACCTCCAACGGCGCCCAACACTCCTCACAAGCCGCCAGCGGCTCTAAAGGATAGATCCGAGCACATTCCCGGCACTTGAGATGCGTTGCGTAACTCACGATTCCTCCAATCGATTCTCGTGTTCGCGGGAATCCATCACGTCTGCTCGCCTACTCATCAGAGGTGGCCCGATTTTGGCTGGGGAATTAACGGATGGTCGGCGAAGAGGCTAAAAACTCAAAAGCCCCTTCCGGCTGGGAAGAGGCTCATCAAAAATCGTCTGCCCCCTCTCATCTTCCCCATATCCGGGCGGGAGTTGGCACCTGTCCCCCGATTAACTCTCGGGGCGGTTGTCGTGGCGTCATCGGGCCCGTCCCTCGGCCACTCTAGATGAGATTCAGGGTTACTGAATCAAATATTCAATTGTCACGAGTATGTTACGAAAACGCAGGGGAGCGTGTCAAGAAAAAAAAGGGATCATTTTGTCAGGAAGAGGCGATGCGGCGGCGCACCCACAGCCTGCCAACGTCCTTCAGGGGGGAGCCGCCCGAGGACCGCATCTTTGAATGCGCCCTTGCGGAGAAGTCAGAACTCACCGCACCGGCCCTCAGGACCGGTAAGCCTGCTTGCGATGGTCGGCGGCGACCATGAAAACGATGCCCGCCTCGTCGTCAACTTCGTAGAAGAATCGCCATTCTCCGACACGATAGCGCCACGTGGGGGGCTCCCAATTCTTGAGGCGCTTAATGTTCGGGGCGAAATAAGGGTTCCGGCGAAGGATAGGGGAGACGTAATCTCGAAGCTTCGCTTCAATGCGCTTCTCTGCGGCTGCCCCGAGACGTGAGAGGTCCTTCGAAAACTGCCGGGTCTCAAAGATTCTATAGGGAGGGGACGAACCGGCCTTGCTGCTTTCGTGCATCTCGGGAACCAGCCTGGAGGCGCTTCACCAACTCGGGCCGCGAGACAATTTCCGCCATTTCGGCGTCGTCTACAAAGCTGCTTTCGAGCAGGTGTTGCAGCGCCGCGTTTTCTATAAGGTTGGCGAGCGATCGCCTCTCGGCCTTGGCTGCCCGGACAAAGGTCTGGTAGGTTTCGTCGTCCAACCGCATAGTCAGCGTCTTGGGCATAATCAACCCTCTTCAAATGTATTCTCTTTGAATATAAGAGAATACACTCCTGATGTCAAGCGGCGGTGTGGCCCTCCTTCATAAGGCTGAGCGTGTCCCACATTTTTGGCTGGACGCCGGGGATGATCGGTACGTTCGCCGAGGAGGGGAGTCCTTTTCGGCGCTACCCCCCAGTTCCGCCAGAGGCAGGTCGCGGCGGTGGAGGTACAACCGCCATCGGCACCCTAGTGAACGCGACGCGGTCGTCCGCCGGATCGAGCACGTTCACCTGCAAGGTGTAGCGGCCCGGGTGAAACTTCGCCAGCGGGATTTGCACAAAATAGCTGGCTTCGCCGTCGGAGGACTTCACCACCTTTCCGGCAAAGGGGCCGGCATCCGCCACCTTCGCTCCCTTTCGGAAAAAGGCCAGCGCCACCGAGGGCGGAACTGCGGCATTTGCGGCATCCGGCGTGTTTGCTTTCGAGGTTGGTTTCCCTGTGTAGGACTGGAGCAGCAGGAAAAGATTCTGATTGCTTCGGAATACATTCGTCACGCTGGGCAATACGGATTTATCCTCCAACTTGAGCGGATTGTCGTTTTCAGCTTTGGACTTGCCCTTGCGCCCGCCCCTGGCCTCATCGGTCTTCACTTCGTTCGAAAGCACTACCGAACTTAGGGAGAGCCCGCCCGTGGAGATGGGAGGCAAATCGAGCGGTTCCTCAAAAGTCCCCATTTTCCCGGTCTGGTTTTCCCTCACCAAGACCTTCAATTGGTACTTCCCCGGAGGTAAGACCAGACTCCCTTCATAAAGGAAATTGCCGGCGAGCAGCATGTCATACGATTCACCGCTCACCTTGACCGGCAGCGTGTCCCGCAGCACTCCCGCCGGCTTTCCGGACGGGTCGGTAACCCTCCAGACGAAATCGAATTCCGTTTCATGCGTGTTGGATTTCTTCAGCAACTGCACAGCTGAGCCGGGGATTTTAGCCGCCAGCGCAACATAATAAGTGTTGTCGGGGCGAAGGAAGTGCGCGGCATCAATCACAAAGGGCAAGTCAAGAAACGGCTCATCGAGATTAATCGCTTGCTGAAGCTGTGCTTCTTTGTCTTCGCGTGTGAACTGGCGAAAATTCTTGGGCGCATAGTAGCCAGGCCGTGCCTCGACTTTCATGCCGGGGCGGGTAACTTCGACGCGGATTTTGCGAAATCGCCCATCGGAGCGAATGTTGGTGGGCGAATAGCCCAGCAAGTAATAGCTGGAGTTTTCCGACTGAATTTCCTGGAAAGCCTCGCCAAAATCGTTGGTGTCGTAGAAAGTCCTGCCCCCCGTATCCTGCGCCAGCGAGGCCAGGGTTTCGCGGCTGCTGTGCATGGAGGAAATCTGGGAGGACGTCGCAACATCTCTGTAAACTGCCGAGCCGGAAGGACTGGCAGCAGTGGCGTCGCCACCAGGCGGCAACGCCATAAGGCCGCGTGTGTCCATGGTGTACAACGAGACATTCGACTGGTTGGCGGCCGCCACGGTGGCCAACATTTGCGCCTCGTTCTCGATCCCCGTGCCGGTGATGCCGCTGGAAAAGTGAACCACCGACTTCCGCCCCGGAACCCCCCGCAACATATCCGCCAGGGACTCGATGGCGGCGAGCTTTTCGTCGGTGTTGAAGATGTTGAATTCCGTCTCGTCAGGCGTGAAGGCGTCGGAAACATCCTGCGTCGCCACCTCCTGGCCCAACGCGTCGGTGCTGCCTGCCTCGCCGACGTTTCCGTTGGCGGCCAAGTTCGACGATTCCTCTCCCAGCAGGATGCCGTTTATTGATTTGCTAAGAGCATCGCGGTCGTTGGTGAAGTTCCGGACCACCCGCAGGCTCGAAGTGTAAGTGACAACCGCCACAAGATCGGCGGGCGTCAGCCTTTGCTTAACGAAAGTACTAGCTGCCTTCAGCGCGCGCATCAGGTCATCCGGCTGCATCGACGACACGTCGAAGAACAGCACCGTGAGCCGGTGGTCCTGCAAGACTTGCGCTGGGGGAACGTTGGGTGGAAGTTTATCGAGGTCGATGACTGGCGGCGGGCCATTGGCCGTGCTTGCCTGTGCCAACTTCTCGACGTTCTCCAAGCTAAAGGAGGTGATGGTTTGCGCCACCCCGTCTTCGAAAACCCGAAAGTCTTTTGCCGTCAGGTCAGTCACCGGTTTACCCTTGGCTGTAACCCTCACGTCCACCAGCACCACGTTCGTCTGACTTTGCAAAACAAAGCCTTGGCGAGGTACACCAGCCTGTTGTGCGCCCGCGTCTGTATCCTGCCCTTCAACCGCCAACGGCGCGACAGATAGGCCAAATACCAGCCCCACGATGGAAAGCTTACTGAGAAGAATTCGTACGCTGTGCTGCATCATAGTACCCTTCAAGTCAAGAGTCGAGAGTCCGTCAAGAGTCGAGAGTCGAAAAGAGCAGGTGCATCCTCACTTTCGGCTCCTGGGCTCTCCCCTGGCCCTTCAACTCAGACGGTGTGCACATTCGGCTCGCAACTTCTCAATCCCTCAACCGACTCTTGACTCTCGACTTTCGACTATCGACGGCATTTAGAACCTCAGCCGCAGCGAAAAGATCACGCTGCGCATGGCTCCCACGCTGGTCACACGTCCGAAGCCCTGCCCGTTGACGGTCGTGGCCAGACCCGCGAATTTGGGCGTATTAAAGATATTATCCGAGGCGATGCGAAAGTCACCCTGAATCCCCCGCTCGCGGGAGAAAGTCACCACCTTGTCCAGCGACATATTGAAATTCACGAAACCGGCGCCGGGAATCGTGTCGCGTCCCGCATCGCCGTAATCCCCGGGGGCGGGAAGCGAAAAGGCGGCGGTATTGAAGAAATCGAGCGCCGTGCGCTGCGAGCGCGAGAGTTCGACGGGCAGGCCCGTGGCGTCCGCGCGCAGGTTGGAAATCGCTGCCGTTCCTGCCCGGTTGCTGAGGTTGCCCAATATCTGCGCTGTGTACGGGGTGCCGGACTGGATGGTGGTTACACCGCTCAATTGCCAGCCACCGAGCACGCGGCGCGCCGTGCCGCTTTTGTTGAGCCAGCGTCGCTGCTCACCAAAGGGAAATTGATAGATGTGGTTGATGAGCAGCTTGTTTCGTACGTCGAAACTCGAAAGGCCTCGCTCCGCCTTCAAATCAAGGTAGTTTTGGGCCACAACATTGCCGGCGCCACCCACGCTCGCCGCATCGTCAATGGACTTGGAAAAAACGTAGTTACCGCTCATCGAAAAGCCGCCGTGGAACTGGCGGCGCAGCCCCACTTGCAGACCGTCATAAATGGAATCCGCGCCCGAAGTCTCGTAGGTGAAGGCCAGGGTATTCTCGAGTGCGGTCTGCGACCCGCTGGTGATGGGCGCTCCGGGCGGCGATTGGTTGGGGGCCAATAGCAACTGTAGCTTGCTCCCTTTTGTGCCCACATAGCCGACGGAGAGAATGACGTTGCGCACGATTTCATCTTCGATCGAGAAGTTCCAAGTCTGCGCGTAAGGAGTGCGGAAGTTCGGGTCCAAGGCGAAGGTATTGGTTAGAATATTCGGCCCCAACTTGGGGAAGCCATTCGCAAGCGTCAGCACCTGCTTTGGAGTTGTGACCAGGGTGGAAGCGGTGGCAAAGGGCGGCTGGCTGGCCATGTTCGTGTAAATTCTAGAATAGATGCTGCCGTCGTAGAAAATCCCATAGCCGCTACGCAGCACCAAAGAGTGCTTGGACCAGGGACGATAGGCCAAGCCGAGACGGGGAGCAAAGTTGTGATTGTCCCCACGAAGCAATGAGCTGGGGAGATTTCCTGGGTTTTGACCTGTAACGACGGCCGGCGAGGTAAAGCCGGGGCCGAACGTCAAGTCCGAAAGGTGGTCATATTTCTCCGTGAAGGGAAGGAAGTACTCATAGCGCAAACCATAAAGGATGGTCAGGTGGCCGGTAACCCTCCAGTCGTCCTGAAGGAAACCATCATAAACCCAGGAGCGGAAGTAGTTGCTTGTGTCGCCGAATCGAACTGAGGTCGTCTGGGGGAGACCGAGCAGAAAATCCGCAAAGTCGAATCCGGTGTTCGCAACTGGGAGACCGTTAGCATTGAAGTCGCTGGTCGTATAGCCGCTGAATGCGAACGTCCCGCGCGCATTGGGGTCGGTCAAAAGGTTTTGTTGGACCCGCCGTATCTCGCCCCCCAAGCGGATGTTGTGCTTGCCGACGTTGCGAAGAAAGATGTCCATGGCACGGAGGGTTTGATTCCGCGTGAGAGACGGAATGGGATCGTTCAATCCCGTGAAGTTCGTAAACTGCGTCAAGGGCAGACCCCAGTCAATCGGGCTGGTCGAGATACCCTGGATACCGAGAGCGCCGGCGATGTCCTGTTTGTACGCAAAAGCATTAAGCAAGCTGGTCCTCTGCCGGTTAAAATTCGCCGTCAGTATATTGAGGGTGCGCGGGCCGAGGGTGTGAGTCTCGCTCAGGTTCAGGTTCTGGCTTCGCACCGAAGTGTTCGAAGTCAAAGCAGGAAAGCTCGAGACCGAGTTGCTGCGCGCGGAATTGAAGAAGTAAATTCCGTTGAGGCTGTCCTTGGCGGAAATCTGCTCTCCGATGCGGGCCATGACCCGGTCGTTGGCGGCGGGCAGGGATTCCTGGAGATGATAGTTCTGGATGGTGGCGCCCGTGACACTGGGCGGGGGGACGTAATTCAGCAAGCTTAGGGCGGCATTGTTGATACTCCCCGGCGGAATGACGTTAAGGACACCGTTATAGGAAAACTGGGTTGGGTTGTCGCAAAACGGAGTGCCCGAGCAGGAAAATGGATTATAAATTGCCGGGACAGTCCCTGCCGTGGTTTGAGCCTGGGAAAAATCTCCGGTACGTTCGGCGGGAGTGGGCACGGTGGCAAAACTGTCAAACGGGCTCTTGCCCCGCGTCATGCTGTAATTCACGAAGAAACTAGTCTTATTCCCGCCGTTATATATCTTGGGGATCACCAGGGGGCCGCCAATGGTCGCGCCCAACTGCTCGGAGTAGGATGGAATCCGAGGAGACTCGGCCACGTTTAATGGATAAGGATGAGCATCAAAAACCGAGTTGGTGTAACTCTCCATGATGTTGCCGCGCAGGCGATTCACGCGGGCTCGCCCTCTGGCCCAGTTTCCTCCACCACCTCCGCCCGCAACGATCATTTCCATCTGCCCGCCGCCTCCACCAAACCCGCCGCCCCCAAGCATTGCTCCGCCGCCCCCGGGTCCTCCGATGAAAAATGCGTTTCCGCCTCCCCCTCCGCCGCCAAATCCTGGAGCGCCCTGCCCTTGCTGCATGAAGAGAGCGCTAATTTGCTGAAACCTCTGCCTCCGATTCTGATCACCTCCAGGAGTCGAAGCCGAGATGCCTTCGCCTCCTGTAAGCAAGAATGAGTTCGTGGCACTGGCGGATGATTCGGTATCAACGGGATTCTCAGCCTGCGCGCCGCCCCCCGCTGTTTGCTCCTCGGAGAACCGAACGCCGCCTCCGTTCCCGTTGCCATTCATTCCCGCCATCAACGATGACTCCATCCCCTGCGCTGCCATTGCAGCTTGCATTTGTGCGGGCAGGTTTTGGAGGTTCTGCGGCACGCGTTGCCCCGAGGGTGGGTTGGCTGCGCCGGAGGACTTTGCCAATTCCGGCGTATTTATTACCAATGCGATGTTCACCTTCAGGGTCTTTCCTTCGCTCACTGGAATCGGTTCCCGCACGTCGGTCTGAAAACCTACCAGCGATACTTCCAGCTTGTAGTTGCCGGGTGGGAGTCCATTGAAGACGTAATTCCCCGCCTCGTCCGTCCAGGTCGCCTTTCTTTCGCCTGACTGGGGATTGGTCAGGACGACCGTGGCGCCGGGGACAGCAACCCCCCCAGGCCCGTGGACGTGCCCCGTAACGCCCCCCATGCCGCTGGTTTGAGCGTGCAGCTTCAGAGGGTAAAGTCCCAGAAGCAACGCCAATAGGGGCGCCAACCGAAGACTATTCCGTCCTCGCCCCAAGGCGAGGCTCGTAAAACCTGAAAAGCTCATATCCTGCCCTGACCTTCATCCCTCGTTTGCAACCCTCCCACCTGCGGCCTCACGGCGTACTTTATGCTGCCCGCGGCCCTCTTTCAACTTTTACGAATCTGCGGCGCTCGTGGTTACACCGTCACCGCGCCTGGAGGTGTGGCGCGGCCCTCGTGGCCGCCCTGGGGCACCTAGGCGTCAATCAGCGCACTGCCCCTGCGACGCAGCACGAGCCACCGACACAAAGTAACCGCGCGCATTCCACACACGTCAAACCCTCAGGAGGAGGAGTATGCGCAAACAGTTCGCTTTAGCCCTTGGGCTTTTCCTTTTTACTATAGCAGGTATGGCCTACGCACAACAGAAGGATGCAACGCAAGCGCCGCCCCAGAACACGCCGCACCAGTTCGCCGGGCCACCGGTTGCTGGAACCATTACCTCCGTGGGCGTGGACCGCTTCGAGATCAAGAAGACGGATGGCTCTACGCAAACCGTTATGGTGGATGAACACACTCGCTACCGCCAGGGACAGCAAGACATTCAACTTGAGGATTTAAAACCGGGCGACCAGGTCTTTGTTCGAGGTCAAGCTAATGCCAACAAGGAGTTCGTGGCGGAGACTGTTCGACGCATCACGGCGGAAGAAATCCAGCGTTTTCAGAACGCTGGAGAACGAGTCTTCGGGGCCATCGTGGCGATTGATAAGAATCAGCTCAAGGTCAGCAATCCCCGCCAAGGGGAAAGAATCGTGCTGGTCAATGAACAGACTCAGTTTTTGAAGGACGGCCAACCCATCGCCCTCAAGGACCTCAAAGTCGGCGATCGCATCTTCGCCCTGGGAAACGAGAACCAAGGACAGTTTCTGGCCACTCGCGTCATGACCGGCCAATTCCAGGGTCGGGGCCAGAGGCCGGATAACCAACAGTAGGCAGGGCGGCAGCGGGCAGGTAGGCAGTAGGCAGTGAGCACTTCATCAGAACCCCAGACACAACTATGAGCAGAAATTACTGCCCTCTCCCCCTTGGGGGAGAGGATGGCCTGCGACGGCGTTTTCACCAGCCGGAGCGGGACGAGTGAGGGGGTACCAACCAGGATCGGTTACCTCATCCTGGGGCCTATTCACACACACTCCCTTGGGGGAGAGGGTGGCCTGCGACGGCCTTTTCACCAGCCTGCGCGGGACGGGCCTCCGCCCGCCGAAGGGCTATGAACGCTCAATGTGCACAGCCCGCTACGACCCGCAGGCGGGGGAGGGGTCACTTCGGCCGTCAGGCTAGGCTGTTCTGTCAGCTAAGTTGCCGCTCGGTGAACGTTACGCTTCTGACAAAAGGTGATTTGAGAGCGCTTACGCGTCTATAAGCTTATAATTGGCATGCGCCTTACACAGCGGTCTCCATCAAGAGGGCAAGAATTGGCGGTGGCACGACGCGAGGAGCCAACAAATGGGAAGAATCTGGAATTGCATCCTGGCAGCTTGTATCTTGATCGGGTTAATCGGAATTACCCAAGGCATGTTCGATGCGCAGGAAGCCGGCGGAGCGCCGCCCGCCGCACAACAAGCGCCTCGCCCCCGGGGCCGCGTGGAGCGCCAGCTTCAAAGAATGACCGAGACTCTAAACCTGACGGACGACCAGGTGGCAAAAATCCGACCTATCCTCCAAAACCGGAACCAACAGCTAAAAGACCTGCGAGCGGATTCTTCCCTGCCTCAAGGGGAGGCGCGGGCAAAAGCTGCCGCCATCCGTAGGTCCGCCCGCCAGCAAATCGATCGCATCCTGACACCAGAGCAGAGAGAAAAGCAAAAAGCAATGCGACGCCGGACAACCGGGGGAACCACTTCAAATCTAACTAGCCAGTGAAGTAGTTCGTGGTCCGTGGCTGGCGCAGAGTGAAGCCCTGCGTTATTGGGGATTAGAAACCCCCGACGCGCAGAGCTTCGCTCTGCGCCATGCCGCGAGGAAAATGAGGTAAGCTGAACCAGGGTGGAGATGCGCATGGGAAAGCTGAAAGTCCGACTATTGAAACACACGAATCGAGTCGAGCTCGACCGCTACTTGCGCCTTTACAGTCGCAGTTTCAACCCGGATGAACGGGTTAGCGCGCGGATTCTGCGGCGGGTCATCCAGCCTTCGCCGGCCAGGGTCAATCCCGTACACCTCTTTGCCGCTTACTTGGACAAGCAATTGGTGGGCGGCGCCTGTACGCTGGTTCTCCCTATGTTTCAGGTCGTATTCGGCAGCTACATCTTCGTTGATCCTGCGCTTCGCGGGCGTGGCCTGGGCTTGAAGATCCTGCGTGAGGTGCTCCGCCAGGAGAGGAAGGGACCTCATGGCTGGAATTGGAGACTATACGGCGAAGTCACTTCATCCTCGGGCGACTGGTGGCGCCGACTCCTGGTCAAGGTGGGCTTTCGCTTTTTCAAGACGATGTGGCCGCTTGTTTCCTATCAGCATCCGGACAAAGTGGTGGCGGGACGCCTCTGCTACTTCAATTTCCGTAAGCCCCCCGAACGGTTTTCTCAGCCCGCCCTGTTGACGTACATCCATGCCCTGTTTTATGGACCCGAAGCCATGCAGCGATACCTGCTGCCACGGCTCAAGGACTTTGTAAAACTCGAAGCTGGGGGCTAGGTTTGGAGAATTGTAAATTATAAATTGTGAATAAATTATGAACGCCCTGCTGCGTGACGGACTCCGTGTGTCGCCCACCGGCATGCAATTCGTAATTTAGAATTTACAATTTATAATTTCCTCGCCCCTAGCCGAGGTGCTTCCGATATTGCATCAGGAGGTAGTTATCTGTCATGCCGGCGATGTAATCGCACACCACGCGGTGCAGGGGTTCCTCACGGCTCTGAGCGACATAGAAGGGAGGGAGACGGCGGGGATTCTCGAGGTAGTAGCCAAAGAGGCGTCGCACACACCGCACGATTACTTTCCGCTCCGAGCCCACTTGACGATGCGAATAGAGCTTCTCGTTCAGAAACTCCTTCAGTTCCTGGTTGTCGCGGGCTCGCCGCGGGCCTAATCTCACCAGCCGCCTGGGATGAGCGCGAGCCTGCCTCACGGAAATGATTCGGGCCTCGGCGAGGCGCTCCCGTGTCGTATCGATAAGGTCCGTTACGAGAATGTTCAGCACCGCCTTGAGGGCTTCGTTGAATTTCAGTTTCTCGCGCGCGGAAGGGAACTTTCGGTCAATAGCCCGATAGTGGGAATCAAACAAGCGCAAACGCTGTCGAATGAGGGGAAGGGTGAGAAGTTTGGCCTCATAGCCATCGTCAAGGTCGGCGCAGTTGTAGGCGATTTCATCAGCGGGATCGATCAATTGGGCTTCGAGCGGAGGCCGCGCGTCCAACGAATAGAGAGCCAGCTCAGGGTAAAGCGCGGGATCGTATTCGCGCGAATGCTTGATGATTCCCTCGCGGACTTCGAAGGTAAGATTCAAGCCGGGAAACCCCACGTATTTCTGCTCGAAGTGCTCGACAATTCGCAGGGCGTGCAAGTTGTGGTCAAAACTATCGTGATAATGCCCCATGAGCCGGTTGAGCTCGGCTTCGCCGGCGTGGCCGAAGGGGGGATGCCCTACGTCGTGCGCCAAGGCGAGCGCTTCCACTAGATCGGTGTTCAGCCGCAGCGCCTTCGCCACCGTGCGGCTGATCTGCGCCACCTCCAAGGTATGGGTGAGCCGGGTGCGAAAATGGTCCGAGTAACGCCGGGTAAAAACCTGGGTCTTATTCTCAAGGCGACGGAAGGCGCGCGAGTGAACGATGCGGTCGCGGTCCCGCTCGTAATCGTTGCGGAAGGGATGCGGAGGCTCGGGATAGTGGCGGCCTTGCGACTCCTCGACGCGCATGGCGTAGCTGGCCAGTTCGTGGTTCCCATGGCGACGCATCACTATCCTCGATGGAGCTGAATTCCTAAATAAGCGACTATAGCATACGGAGTTGGGTCTTTGCCCTCTGCTCGGAGATAAGGTTGGTCCGGATTCTTGGCCGGACACTCGTGGCAAATTACGAAACAAGCCCTCTCCCAAGGAGTCTGTGTGATAAGTGGATCGGTCCTGTCATTCCGATCCGTCAGCCGACGGGCACGAATCTCGCTCTGAGTGCTTTCAGGCCAATGCGAGATTCCTCGTCGGGCGCCGCGGCGACCTCCTCGGAATGACACGCCAAACGGGTTCCTCCGCAGCCTGGTTAGGCCGTTACCCGCCAAGTTGGCGCCCGCCAACTTCCGAGTGGCGCGTCATCCGCTCGGAATGTCTAAATGTCAGCGGGCTCGCCAGTAAACATTAGGCAGGACCTGTTTCTCCTTACCTAGTTTGCCGGGGTGAGGGTCAGTTTCCGACATGGCGACTAACCGTCGGGTGACTCAGGCGAGAGTGCACATCCCTATTCTCCGAGAAGGGCGTTCACAGGCACAATCTGGCAGAGGTGGTCTGAGGGGCTGTTTTCCCTTGTTGTCATGGATGCCAGTCGATTCCGCAAGTACCTATGTGCGGAACGGAATCACATCGGAGGCACACGTAAGAAACGGGGATGCCAAAAGCCGCGGGTGACCTTACGGCGGAAAGTTCATGCGGCGGAGGAGGTTCTGGAAGCGCGGGTCGGAGCGAACTGGGTCCCATATACGGAATGTTTTCAATTGGACCATATAGCAGTAGTGCTGTTGGTAGGATTTTTCCAGCCAGGCAACTGCCTGACCTGCATTGCCGCGGCGGGCATAAACCATCGCGATTTCATAAGGGGCGTTGCGGCGTTTGGCCTCCGATAGTTGCCACCTCCAGTAGCCTTCGGGTCCTGATTGTTGGTAAGCGTGTCGGAGGCCAGCAAGTTTCTCGGGAGGAGCCCCCTGCAATGCCACCACTTTTTGAAGTTCCGCAATGGCATCTCCGTACATCTGCTTTTGTTCGTAGTACGCGGTCAGGAACCCGTGGGCCCTGGAATCGTCCGGCTCCAAATCGGCTGTGCGTCGCAACTGCGCGATGGCCCGCTCGTCCTGGTGCGCCAGGAAGAGGACATCGCCCAAGGCGAGGTTGGCGGAAACAGAAAGGGGATCACGCTCGACGGCGCGCTGTGCCTCGGCGACGGCGGCGGGGAAGCGGCCCATACTCGCTAAAAACCAAGCGTATTCGAATCGGGCCTCGACCAAGTTCGGATCGAGCGTCAAGGCCCGTTGAAATTCCCGATCCGCCTCCTCCCAATCCCAGCGGTAGTAGAACGCGCTCGCCGCCAGGGCGTAACGCACCTCGGGATCGGTGTCATCAATGGCGAGCGCTGTCTTCAGTGCGGCGTTGAATCGCGGGAGGGCTTCCTGAGGTGGCAAGCCACCCTCAATCCAAAGCCAGCCGTAGGAGGTGGCGAGTCCCGCATAAGCCGGAGCCCAATCCGGATCGGCTTCGACTGCCTTCTGGAAGTACTCAATAGCCTTTCGAAAATCGTCGGGCGTCCACTTGTAATAGTGATATCGGCCCTTCAAGTAGAGTTCGTAGGCCTCGGGCTTGACGGAGCGCACCCGGGCCAAGCGACTGGACTCTGCCGGGGAAATCGCAACCTTGATCTCCCGCGCCACGGCCTGGGCCACCGCGCTCTGCAAGGTAAGAACATCGCCTAAGTCGCGTTCGTAGCTTTCGGCCCACAGGTGGCGGTCGGTGGGAGCGTGCAGCAAGTTCGCGGTGATGCGTACCCGGTTGCCGGAACGAAGGACTGTCCCCTCGACCAAGGCGTCCACATTCAGCTCCCTAGCGATCTCCGGCAGCGGCTTCTTCGTGCCCTTGTAGCGCATCACCGAGGTCCGCGAAATCACCCGCAAAGCACCGATCTTGCCCAGGTTGGTGATGAGCTCCTCCGTCATGCCATCCGCGAAGTAGTCTTGCTGCGGATCACCGGAGAGGTTCTCGAGCGGGAGCACGGCGATGGATTGGATTTGTAGGGGCGGTTCGCGAACCGCTCTTACGCCACGCAAGGTCCGTTCACGCAGGCCGGCCACGTTGAATGCCAAAAGCGCGGCGACGACGGCGACCAACCCTGCACTTGCCAGCACGGCCCGCTTCCAATTGTGGTGGCGGCCAGTGCCTGCCTCGGCCTCGCGGGGGACCGCCGTTTTTGTCGGCGATGGTGACAGCGCCGCTACAGAGACTCCCGGTGAGGACACCGGGGGTGCGGGCTCCACTGGCGCGATAAAGCGATAGCCGTGCCGAGGCAGCGTCTCGATATAGCGGGGGTGCTCGGCGGCGTCGCCTAGCGCTTCGCGCAGTCTTTTGACCGAACTGTTGACGCTGTGCTCGAAATCAATGAACGTGTCTCCCGCCCAAAGCTTCCCTCGGATCTCTTCGCGGGTCACCAGCTCCCCTGGACGCTCCAGCAGCAGGGCGAGGATTTGAAAGGGCTGGCCGTGCAGCTTGACCTTCAGTCCTTGCTTGCGCAGTTCTGCCGTGCGAAGGTCAACTTCGAAAACACCAAAGCGCAACGGGCGCGGTCGAGCGTCGCTGTCGTTCATGGGACCAACTACCACCAGTTGAGGGCAAGTATACCACTCCGAAACTTCTCTTGGAAGGGCTAGCGATTCAGATGTCGCGGCAAAATGAGAATGTCCTATTTCAGCAAAGTAGAAATGTCCTGTTGAACTCCGTCAAACTTAACGGATGGAAAAACAGGAGATGCTGATGTTGAGTGGGAAAGAGCGGGACCGGTTG